>Ga0307990_1001673_pt1 | contig 18386 bp, 13 predicted proteins | sample EllFjometagen129_FD_203168 | JGI IMG/M metagenome (GOLD analysis project Ga0307990, IMG submission 203168) | Marine microbial communities from Ellis Fjord, Antarctic Ocean - #129 | ecosystem: Environmental > Aquatic > Marine > Unclassified | place: Southern Ocean | collected 2014-10-08
ACAGTCAATATGGATCGACTGCTTCAGGCATGTGTCGAGCAAGACGCATCGGATATTCATATTACCGTGGGGAAACCCCCTGTGTTCCGTGTTCATGGTCGTTTACGTTCATTGGAAACAAAGGTTCTTGAAGCGGAAGATGCAGTGGGGCTGATGAAGAGTATTACGCCCGAGCGTAATCAGCAGGAACTCCAGGAAGAGGGCGGAACAGACTTTGGTTTTGCCTTTGGCGAGGCTGCTCGTTTTCGTGTGGCCGTGATGAAGCAGAAGGGGTTTGTAGGCATGGTTCTGCGTTTGATCCCCAATACCCTGCTGACTTTTGAGCAGATTGGTTTGCCCAAATTGGCCGGTGCGTTGTGCCGTCGTCCAAGAGGCCTGTTTCTTGTGACCGGGCCGACGGGTAGTGGTAAAACCACGACATTGGCTTCTATGGTGAACTATATTAACGAGTCCATGGACCGGCATATTATTACGGTTGAAGACCCCATTGAATATTACCACAGTCATAAAAAGAGTATTATTAATCAGCGAGAAGTGGGTATTGATGTGCCCAGCTTCGCTGAAGCGTTGAGAAGGGTGCTGCGTCAAGACCCGGACGTCATTCTGGTGGGTGAATTGCGTGACCTTGAAACCATTGAAGCGGCCGTCCGTGCTGCTGAAACTGGCCACTTGGTGTTCAGTACGCTCCATACGACCAGTGCATCAGGTACCATCAGTCGTATTATTGATGTGTTCCCGACGAATCAGCAGGAACAGATTCGTATTCAGTTGGCCGGTAATATGATTGCCGTGTTGGCTCAAGCCTTGTGTCCTCTGGCCACAGGCAAGGGTCGTGTTGCTGCGTATGAATTTATGGTGGTTACGCCGGCTATTGCCAACTTGATTCGTGAAAACAAGACTTATCGTATTGATTCCAGTATTCAGACAGGTAAGAAGCTGGGTATGCAATTGCTGGATGAACATCTCTGGAATCTGTATGAAGGTGGGCGCATTACTCTGGAGGAGATGCTGGACAAGGGCAGGCAACCTGGTGCTTTGCAGGACAAGGCTCGGGCCAAGATTGCAGCGTTAAGAGGCGGTGGCAAAAAGAAGGGTGCCAAGTCTGCTGCTGAGAAGGAATTTGATGAAATGGGACCAATTTTGAGGTCTTGATATATCGTGGTAATGGTTGGCGCGAGGGAGATTCTGGGATGGTTTCTGACCTTAATCACATGGGGAGTAGCTGCCGAGGAAGGACTCTTTTCAATGGTTGTTTTGAGTTGATTCCGTGTTTGCTACAGCTTTCATTGTCTCGATGACCATGTGTCTTATTCATAAAAACCGTTATAAACAGACTTTAGTGTGTTACTATGAAGCAGTGATCCAGGTATTAGTGATAAAGGTAAATGAAAATGGCAAAGACAGCACCAACTAGTAAACTTCCGCCCGTTGAGCAATTGCGAGGCAGGCCTGTGGGTCGAATCCTGATTAAGATCGGTGCTCTGAGCAGGGACAAGGTGCATGAATGCTTGAAGATACAGAAGCAAAAAGGGGGAGGCGTCAAAATAGGCGAAATCATGATCGATCGGGGTTTGATCGACGTGGAGCAGCTTCAGAGGGCATTGGCCGCTCAGAAGGGCATGGAGTACACCAACATAAAGGATGTGACAATTCCCTCCGAAGTTATTGAAAAGATACCGGCACAAATGGCGACTGGGTACAGAATCGTGCCTATTGAGTTTGATGTGGATGCCAATGAATTGGTGGTGGCATTGGATGATCCGGAAAACTTCCGGGCCACGGATGACTTAAGCACTCTGATGGGTTTTAAAGTCCGTGCCAAGGTGACTGATAAGGAGGCTCTGGAAGGAGCTTTGGAAACTTACTATGCCACGTCATCCTCATCCTCCGGCTCTGAATCATCCGACGATGACGAGAGTATTAACGACCTGATTGATGAAATTCAGGGCGACAACTTTTTGTCGGAATTTGACGGTCGAAATCAGAGTATTGACCTGGATGATCTCAAGGGATTGGCCGAATCCAATCCTGTGCGTAAACTCTTAAACCTGGTGTTGCTCCAGGCCATTCGGGATAAAGCGTCCGATATTCACTTTGAACCCTTTGAAGATGAATACAAAATGCGCTATCGTATTGATGGTGTGCTGTATGAGATGATTCCCCCGCCAAAGCATATTGCAGCAGCCTTGAGCTCCCGTATAAAGGTTATGGCGGAGCTGGACATTGCGGAGCGTCGGTTGCCTCAGGATGGTCGTATTTCATTAACGGTGCATGGCAAGCCAGTGGATTTACGTGTGAGTGTACTGCCCACCATGTTTGGTGAGAGCGTTGTGTTACGTATTTTGGACCGATCTCAGATAAGCTTTGACATGAGCAAGCTCGGCTTTTCTGCTCATGATCTGGCCATGTATGAGCAGTTGATCAGAAGACCTAATGGCATTGTGATTGTGACTGGTCCGACCGGTTGCGGAAAAACAACCACCCTCTATGCAGCCGTCAATGAACTCAATGATGTCGCGACCAAGATTATTACCACCGAAGACCCTGTTGAATATGATTTGGACGGGGCGATCCAGGTGCAAATTCGCGCAGAAGTAGGTCTTACATTTGCCGCATGTTTGCGTTCAATTTTGCGTCAGGACCCGGATATTGTACTTGTGGGTGAAATTCGTGATCTTGAGACTGCTCAGATTGCAGCTCAGGCGTCCCTGACAGGTCACCTGGTGTTGACCACATTGCATACCAACGATGCGCCCAGCTCTGTGGCTCGTTTATTGGACCTGGGTGTTGAGCCGTTTCTCATCACTGCGACCATCGAAGGGGTTGTGGCCCAGCGGTTGGTCAGGAAAATTTGTCTTAATTGCAAAGCACCTTATGAGCCCACGGAGGAGCAATTATTTGACTTGCGACTGACACGTGATGATATCAAGGGCAAGCAGTTTTTCTGTGGCAAGGGCTGCAATAAATGTAATAACACCGGCTATAAAGGCCGAATTGGTTTATATGAAATCATGACGTTTGATGATGAAATCCGTCAGATGATTATGAATAAGGCTTCAACCAATATTCTTCGTTCAGCAGCCAAAAAGAAGGGTATGGTGCTGTTGCGAGAAAACGGTCTGACGGCCGTTTATGATGGTATTACAACGATTGATGAGGTGGTCAGGGAGACCCTTACAGAGGAAAGCTAGTGTCGTTTTGTTTTAGAGACTAATAAGAAATGGTCTTACTTATTGTGAGGTGTTACTATGCCGCTTTTTGAATATATAGCTTTGGATTCCCAGGGTGTTGAGGTCAAGGATGAGATCGAAGCTCTAAGCGAAAAGGAAGCTATCAGTCGCATAAGGAATTTGGGATATTTTCCAACGAAGGTCAAGTCCCAGTCTCCTGCAAAGGCAGCGACAAGAACGGCGGGAGCAAGGCCAAAGGCCAGGCGTGGTGCCAATGCCAAAGTCAAAGGCAAGTTGACCACCGAATTCGCGCGTCAGCTTTCTACATTGCAGGATGCGGGGTTGCCGATTTTAAGATCACTTCGTATTTTAGAAGAGCAACAAAAGAACAAAGCTTTTCAACGTATTATTGGATATGTCTCCGATGACATTGAAGGTGGGTCTACGCTTTCTGAAGCTTTTGGTAAGTACCCCAGAACGTTTGACCGCTTGTTCGTGAATATGGTGGCTGCTGGTGAAACCGGTGGTGTGCTGGATTTGATTTTGGCACGTATTGCCGACTTTAAAGAAAAGGCCATGAAGCTTCAGGCGCGTGTTAAGAGTGCCATGGTGTACCCAATTGTTGTCCTTTGTGCTGCTTTTGGCATTTTGCTGGCCCTGATGAAATATGTGATTCCTCAGTTTCAAGTCACGCTACAGGAGATGTCGGGAGACGCTACGATGAATCCGATTACGACCACAGTGCTTGGTCTCAGCGCCTGGATTGCAGAGGAATATGGATGGGCCTTCATTATAGGCATCCCCTTTGTCTGCATTGCCATAGTCAGGTTTATCCGGCGTTTTCAGCCAGGACGTTATGTCCTGGATTCCATTAATTTGAGATTGCCGGTTATAGGGCAATTGGTCGGTAAGACCTCTGTGACAAAATGGACCCGAACCTTGGGTACGCTGATTAGTGCAGGTGTACCAATTCTGGATGCCCTTACAGTGACACGTGAGACCGCAGGAAATGAAGTATTTGCCAAGATGCTTGCTGATATTCACAACTCAATTCGCCAGGGCGACACGTTTGCAGCACCTTTGTATCAAGCCAGGGTCGTGGACGGTTTGATCGCCAATATGGTGGCTGTGGGTGAAGAAACAGGTGATCTGGACAAGATGCTTTTGAAGATAGCCGACAATTACGATGAGCAGGTTGATGTGCTTGTGGGATCACTGATGTCCATGCTTGAGCCAATCATGATGATTTTATTGGGGGGGCTCGTGATGCTTATTGTACTGGCCGTGTTCCTTCCGATGATTGGGGTTATTACGAGTTTGAGTTCAGCAGGTTAATAAAAATAGTAGCCAAGTTTTTAATCAATATTGTGCATAGGGTGTAACTAGCAAGGAGTAAGACATGAAAACAACACAAAACAAGACAAGAGGTTTTACAATCATCGAGCTACTCACAGTGATGAGTATTATTGTGGTCCTAATCGGATTGCTCGTGCCGGCCTTGAATAAGGTCAGACGGTATGCTCAGGATGTAAGCCAACAGGCTCAATTGCATAGCATTGATACGGCCCTGTCACTCTTTCTGAATTTTGATGAATCTGATAATTACCCGGATTCAAAAGGGCAGGACATCATGGGAAGTGCTTATAGCGGTGCCATGAAGCTCAGCGAAGCCATGATGGGGCAGGATCTCATGGGATTCCACCCTGGTTCTCGCTTCAGACTAGATGGTACTGATGGCCGAGCAACACCCACAAAGATCTATGAACCCGGCGTGCCTAACCTCCAGGAGAACCTTAAACAACGACGTGGGACGAACCTTCCGGAAGACAATGCCAATGCCTTTAGGCTCAGTAGTATTTATAGCCCAGCAGATTTGTCCGGCAGTGCTTTTGCAGGAACTCTAGCGTCTGAAATGTTTGTTTTATGCGATGTCTACAAACGTGTTGACAATCTAGGGCCCACTGGAGGCACCAAGATTGGCATGCCCATCCTTTACTATAAGGCTGATCCCTCAGGCAGCTATCATGATGTGAACGCGCCGGTTCAACCGGATAGACTCAGCAACAATGGCTTTATCTATAATGTCTATGACAATGACGATATTGTTCAGATGGGTAAGCCCTGGGAAACAGTCGACTCAACCCAAAAGCAGCATGTTCTGAGTGTTTCACAATCAGGTATTCAAAAGTTTTACGAAGAAACAGAGAACAAGCAGATTTCTATTACAAGCACAGCCACTGTGAATCTTGGTCTGAGCAAAAGACCCTATAGAGCTGATACCTTCATCCTGATGTCTGCTGGATTTGATGGTGAGTATGGTACGGCCGATGATGTCACAAACTTTAAGAAGAAATAGGGCGTGATTTATAGTGGGATAGACATCCATTGGTTTATGACGGATTGTTGGTGTGTCAGGTTCTTATTGATACAAAGACCGTAGTGGATAATGAAAAGAGGTTCACAGTGAAACGTAAAGCGCATGGTTTAACTTTAATTGAATTAATCACGGTTGTGGCGATTATCGCAATATTGATTGGCTTACTCCTTCCTGCCACATCCATGGTCAGGCGTCACGCCAAAAAGGCTGCGCAACGGGTTCAGTTCTCAGCGATTAACCTGGGTTTGGAAGCATTTAAAAGCGACTTTGGCTTTTATCCGGCGTCCAATTCCACCAATGGGTATGGTGGTGCCCAAAAGCTGGCTGAAGCCATGCTGGGATTGGATCTCTTGGGATTTAATCCGGCCGTGAATCTGGGCAGCTCTGTGGTTGATGGCTTGACTCAGAATCACTTGGATTATTATACGGTTGGGTCTGATCCCAATGGTTTAGCGGGTGGTTCTCTCAATAATCGCAAGGGACGCTACCTGGAACTGGAATCAGCGAATGCCTTTCGTTTGGGTGAGGATCGTACCAATTTACTCAATCCTGTGGGTGGATTGTACCGGAACACAGGTCTTCTTTCTCCTCTGGCACAGGTGCTTTGTGATGTCTACAAAAAGACCACTGTCCGGCAAGGCAATGGAGATATTCAGAAGGCGGGTGCACCCATTCTGTATTATCGTGCTGACCCCTCCAATAAGGTATTCAGGATGGTAGATGGGTCTGATTTGACGGCCAGTATCTACAATGTGACTGACAACGCTGAGCTCGTAGATTTGAGAGCGACCCAAGAAAGAGCCGATAAGCCAGGTAGAATAAATGACCCTCTCAATGGAGGCGATGGTACGATGTCCATTCCGGCTTTCTTTTATGGCATTGGGGCGGGCAATACCACGACAGCCTATGGCTATGCTCAGGACACCAAGGTAAGCACCTACCCATGGCCCTACAATTCGGATACCTATCTTCTGATTTCCGCAGGTGAGGATGGGCTGTATGGCACTGAAGACGACATTCGCAATTTTGGCAACTAGCGCAAAACGCGTCGGTTTTGACACACAGGAGTACTATGCTGCATAAGAGGCACAATCCGGGTTTTACGCTGATTGAGATCATGGTGGCTGTGGCTGTGATCGTGGTCTTGTCGGGCGTGATCTGGAAGATGGGCTTTGGCCTTGAAACGCAGGGCCGCGTGCAGCGGCAGAAAGAGGCCTTTGCCATCCTGGACAGCGCTTTGCAGGAATATTACGAGGTCAAAGGCGTCTTCCCAGAGGTTGTCATTGATGATGATCTTGAAGAACTGCTTTTGTTTCAAGCCAGAACCCAATCGATGTGGCAGCAGTTGCTGGCCGTGCCAGAATCCAGATTTGTCGCGGAACGGTTATCCCGCAGTCTTCTGAAAGATTTGTACCGGTCTTCCGATGCAACTGATGATGAAAAGGCCAATCGCTGGCCCGAGATCTACGATGTATGGGATCAGCCAGTCGAGTATGTCTGGCATGCTGATATGGCATTTCCCGTGTTGAGATCATACGGTCCTAACAAGGCCTTAAACGATCCCAATGATTTGTCTGATGATGTAACGAATCGCTAGAGATCCTTTATTTATGATTCAAAAGAAAAGACAACAGGGCGTGACACTCATAGAGCTGCTGGTTGTGGCTACCATCATCACATTGCTCACCGCAGTGGGACTCCCCGCATTTCGTGCCTTGAACAATGCCTTTGAGTCTGGGGGCTCTGTGGAACGTATGATTAATTCCATGTTGACCACAGCACGATCCAAAGCGATTCAGGGTCAGCGGTATGTGGGCGTACGTTTTCAGAAGAGGTTCCGCAATGATCCTTTGGCGGCATCCCAATACATGATTCTCATTGAACGTGACTCCGTGAGCACGGGGATACAGAGTGGCTTCAAAGCGGTGCAGGGTCTTAAGCCGGTCAAGCTGCCGGATTCTGTGGGTGTGATGGATTTGAATGTGGCCGATCCGGGTGAACGTAAACCCATGTCACCTGAAACATCTCCCACTCAGACTCTTGATGAAGATCCCAACGACTCGGATGAGCTGCTCAATGACCTGTCCGAATTGAGGGATGTCACCACATTTTCAGTGATTTTTTCCCCACAGGGGCACTTGGTTGTCCATGGCGTACGAGTTCGCAATAATTCAGGCAAGTTGGACGGCGACAGCTCGAGTCCTGATGATGTGTTTAACACCTTTGAGCAGGTCAACATGGGCAACGCTCAATTCTTGCAGGATGATTATTTTGAAGGCAGTGTGTCTGAGAGTGCCACGGATATCAGAGGTTTGGGTCCTGAAGCAAGTCGTCTGAGTTTTGTGATTTTTAAGACAGAGCCTTTTATCAATGCGTACAATCAAGGTCAGGCCTGGACTGGATATTTGCACACACTGCAAAGACGGTACGGAAATCGTTACACAGGTGCTTTGACACCAGCAAAGCCGTAAGCTTATGACAAAAAAACACAGACAATCCGGATTTTCTCTGACAGAGGTGGTATTTGCCATTGCGATATTGGCCATAGGCATGTTGTTTGTCGGGGGCACCTTTATGCTGGGCGTGCATTTTTCCAGGGTTTCTACAGAGCAGTCCATTGCCCCTGTGGTGGCCGAAGAGGCATTTATCAAGATCGCATTGCAGGGGATTGGTACGCTTCCTGCTGATGACACGTTTGGCTTGCTGACACTCATAGATGCCAATGATTGGGACTATCGTTATCCTTCTGTGAATGACCAAACATTGAAGCAGTATCACTGGACAGCCATTGGACGGACACATGGTACTGGTAGGGCGGACGTGACTGTGTTTGTGATGCGCGAAGAAACGTCAGTGCAAACCGTGCCACAGATGTCAACCAATGTACTGAATGATCCTAATATTATGGATGGTATGACAGTGATTGATGGCACGACAGGTGGCATGCTAAGGGCTTTTGTGGAGCGTGGTAGTGAGGCCGTGGTTCTATGGCCAGAATTGGCCATTGATCCTGAAAGTGTTTGGTATGTCGAACCCAGTAATGGACGCAATCCTTGCATTGGCGTATTTCAAAGGAAGATCAGGTTTTGAACAACTTACGCAAAAACAAGGCATTTACACTGATTGAGGTTTTGGTGGCTTCGGCTCTGTTGGTTGTGGTCGTGGCCATGGCTGGCACGGTCTTTCGCGTGGGCATAGAGTCCCACAGTATGGCCCAGGCCAATGCAGAAATCATGCAGAAGTTTCGATCTATTACGGATCAGTTGAATGCGGATTTTCGAGGACTGTGCAAAGAGGGTGAGATTTATATTGCCTGGCCCACGGATCCGAATGACACCAGCAATGGCCAGCCAAATCCTGACTATGGTCGGCATGTGGGTGTGGACAGAATTGTCTTTTTTACAAAAGGTGATTTTCAATCCTACAACCTGTACAACAATCAGGTTGTACGCGGCAATGTGGCACGGGTTAGCTATATGCTTGGCTCCAAACGCAGTGGTTCTGGCAGGGTGCAAACCGCCCGGGAACTCGCCCCTTCAGTTCGTGTGCTTCAGAGAACACAACACATTTTAACTCAAGAGGATAGACTGCCTGAATTTGAACCGCTATTCGATGTGAATGAGGCGACTGATGCAGCCTGGTATCAGTGGCACAATACTCTTGAATACGACAAAATAACACTTCAACAATGGCTGGACATGAATGATGTGGCAAAGTTCAATGCCTTGTCTGTGATTACCAATATCAGGGTGCAGACACCCCAGCTGGAAGACCGGTCCTATTGGGGTAGCCAATATGACGTGAATGAACCACAACAACACGCGCACAGTGTCCTGAGTGAGGGCGTGGGAGCATTTAAAATACAGGCCTGGTTTGAAGCGCCGGGCAGTCCTCTGACAGGGAAACGTTGGGTGCCGGATGACGACCCCAACCTTGATGGCTCAGGCAGTAGTTCAGAGTTGCTGGTATCGTTAAAAGATGCCTCTGATACTGATAGTACAGCCAGGCTATTGTATCCAGGCAATCGACCCTATGCCTTTGTGTCACTGGGTGGAGAATTTGACGGTCAGTATTTTGATGATATCTTGTCTCAAGATCGTTTTAATGAAATTCCCGGCCTGGGACGGGCCTTGAAGTTTACCTTTACGCTGTATGATTCCAAAGGCTTGATTCCAAAGGGTCGGACCTTTACACATATCGTATATCTGGATCGATAGGCTAAACCATGACGATTAATCGCTCTGACATAGTTTCACATCAAAGACCTCAACGCGGCTCGGCTTTGTTACTGACCGTGGTGTTGACCAGTCTGTTGGCCATTGTGGGTGTTTTGTTCGTGATGAGTACTCGTCTGGACAAGATCGGTTCTGTGGCCACTGGCCGGAGCAAACAACTGGACATGGCTGTGGATGCGGTTTTGGACGAATTGACTGAGCAGTTGGTCCAGGATGTGCCGGGTGTGGCAGGGCAGGAATACTACGACGCTGATGATGTCAATGACCTGTGGCTCAGCAGTGTAGAACCGTTCGCTGACGGTAATGATTATTATTGGCCTCAGGTGACCAGTTTGCAGGGCCACCGCACGTTGTTTAAAATTGACTTTGTGCAAGACCGCGAAGTGATTGTTGATGTTGATCCGAATACCGGTGTCATCCTCACGGACCAGAAGGCGGATGCCGATGGCGATGGACTGGCGGACAGCTACTGGTTCAAGTTAGAGGGTTTTGGGAGCTCTCGAAACAAGCCAATCTACGCAGCCGTTCGTGTGGTGGATCATGGCAGTATGTTCAATGTGAACACGGTATTCCAGGACATGCCAAGCCCAGGAGATTTCGATCAACCCAGTCCGATGCAGATCAATATTGTTGACCTGTTTTCAGAGACGGATGACGTGCAATTGCAGGCCGCTCGCACCAAAGCTGTAAACCCGCAAGCGTATCTGGAAGATGTGGTGTGGAACTTTGGTCCCCTGGACCCCAATCATCATCCCTTTGATATTCAGGATGAGCTGGAATTGCGCAGCCGATACCTCATCAACAATAAATCCATTGTCTCTCGCATTGAAGTCACAGATGAGGACAAAAAGGGGTGGGGCGAGTTGTATGATACCGGATTCTACACACCCCAAGATTCAGAGTTGTCCAACTGGTTTAAACATGCCGTCTATGACAGCAATGATACGGCCGCCTATGATTACCGGCATATTACCACAACTGTGAACCTGGACCGCGTGATCAATCCGGAGGGTCTAAGCATGGTTGATGTGAACCAGCCCTCATCATTGCAGGCATTGTACGAAGCCATCAAGAATGGCCTGTCCCCAGCTGTTGATCCCAACCGCCAAAAGAGCCAGGCTGCTCAGATGGCCATTAATCTGTATGATTTTCAGGATGCCGATACTGAGCCCGGTGTGATTTATCTCAGTGATGTTGAGCGGAATGCCGTGCCAAACACGATACCTAATGCCTATTATGGCTTCGAGGTTCATCCCTATATCAGTGAAGTCGCATATCTAGTGGACGCCAACGACCCCAACAAAGCGGAGGTTGACATTGAATTGTATAATCCTTCACTTTCAGATCTTGTGTTGGACAATGTGTCGCTGCTTGTGTACGATTCAGCCAATGATCAGGTGATCCATCAAATTGATCTACCCGCCAATACTGGCATTGATAGCAATAGTCTGTATACCGTGACCCTTGGCGATAACGCCAACCCCTTAGATTCAGAAAACATGCCGGTCGTGGTCAATGAGGGTGTTGTCACTGCCTACCACGACATCTATCTGGTCCATCAAATACATGATGTCAATCTGTGCCTGGATAGGTTTGAGGGGGCCTCCTGGTACGATACCAATGACACTTTCTCTGATCCCAATGAACCCACACCCGATGTCTGGCATTGCATGGCCAGAGATACCCGTGGTTGGCAGGTGGCCTATCAAGTGTCACACTATTCAACCACTCCGACGAGGGACAGCTTCAATGAGGGCGTGACTGCGGAAGGTCGATCCTTATTTACAGTGCTTGATCCAATGGACGAGTGGGACGGATCGCTCAACCGGTCGACCTTAAAGAACATCGGGCAGATTGGGCGATTATTGCGTGTGGGGCCGGCCTCTGAGCCGAATGTCCCGTTTGCGACAATTGGTCAACAACTGACAGATCCTAATTTGGGTGTAGAACATGTGTTTGTCAATTTAACGAATGAACATCATGCAAACCTGTTTCAGTATTTAACCCTGTTGACTCCAGAGAACTACGGCTTGACCCATGAAACACGAGTCAAGGGGCGGATTAATATCAACACGGCCCCGTGGGTGGTGCTGCAGGGCCTCCCAGGCTTTGATCTGGTGCCTGATCCCAACAGGACTCCGGCCCAATCAATTGTCCTGTATCGAGAGCAAGACCCCAATCATGTCTATCAGAGTGTGGGGGATCTCATGCAGGTTCAAGATATGCTGGCACTGGGGTTGGACAGTGGTGGCCTTTTAAACCTTGAGCAGCGCGACCAGATTTTCACGCGATTGGCTGATTTGGCCACTGTGCGAAGTGATGTGTTCACTGCGTATATCCTGGTTCGCATGGGTGTCAATGGTCCCCAGAAGCGTGCGCTTGCTGTGTTGGATAGAAGTGGCGTGGATGATGCCCAGGACAAAATACGTGTCGTGGCATTACAGCCCGTACCTGAGTCACGCTAGAAAAGTGGCATTTCCCAAAATCTCCTCTTGATCCCTTTATATCCCTGTTTTAAACTAGTATATGACATTGTTGGATGAATAAGGGAGGCTCCATGGTTCAAAGATTTCTATGGACAATACGACTAACTTTTTTGTGCGTGATCACCTGCCTGACCGGCTGCATGGTGGGGCCAGACTATGAGCGTCCTGATACGGTGGTCACTGAAGTCGATCGATTTGCCTGGTTGCCTGCGGATTGGGATGATGCCAACCAACCCGAGACTGTAGGCCCTTGGTGGACTCAATTCAATGATCCTGTGCTGGACGACCTGGTGGACCAGGCCCTGATGGCCAACACCGATATTCTGGTGGCCTTGTCAACGATAGATCAAACCCGAGCCCTGGTGCAGCAGGCTCATGGCATACGTTTTCCTGAAGTCACCTATGGCGGTTCACGTGATCGCATGCGTCAATCGTTTAGCTTTGGCCCCTTGGGAGGACGTATTGTATTTCTTTCTGAGAGCTATTCTCAAGGGTTTAACCTATCTTACATGCTCGATATTTTTGGGGCCTTAAAACGATCGCATCGAGCGGCCATCAAGGACATGCTGGCCAGTGAAGCGGATTGCGAGGCCTTGATGCATGCCATCGTGGCCCAGGTTGTGGGGACGCGCATTGATATGGTGACACAGTTGCGTCTCTTGGAAATCAGTAACGCCACCATTAGCAGCTGGGAGCGTACCCTTGAAATCACGCAGCAACGGTACGAAGGGGGGGTGACCAGCCCGTTGGATGTGTATTTTGCCAAGCAAAACCTGGCTGATGCCAGGGCCACAAAAACAGTGATCAGCCAGCAGTGGACCCTGCTGACCCACGCCATCAATGTGCTTTGTGGCAAGGCCCCATCGAGTCCGTTGGACAACGTCATTCTTTTGGCTGACACACCGTCGTTAGTCAGTTCGCCTGTGGGTATCCCGGCACAGCTCTTGGATCGCAGGCCGGATGTGCGTGCTGCAGAGGTCCGTGTGGCTGCTGCGACTGAACGCGTGGGGGTGAGCATTGCCCAGTTATATCCGGATCTGGTGGTCACTGCTTCAGGGGCTCTGGTGGGTGACCAGTTTTATGAAGCCTATGACATCAATAACCGTGTGTATGGATTGGGGTTGAATGTGACAGGCCCCCTGTTCAACGGGGGGCGTCTGCGAGCGGGCGTCAAAGCTGCTCGCGCTGCCGCAGAGCAGGCGGCTCAGCAGTTTGCGGGCAAGGTACTTCAAGCCTTTCAGGAAGTGGAAGATGCTTTGGCGTCAGAACAGTACGTTCGCCAACGAATTGGGCATTACCAGGACTCTGCTCAACTTGCCGAGGAGACGCAAGCTTTGGCAAATCAGCGTTATCTTCAGGGGGCAGAATCCATACTCACAGTCCTCGAAGCTGATCGTGCCAAACGTCTATCTCAAATGCAACTGGTCCGAACTCAGGGCCAACTTTGGCTTGCCAGGGTGCAGTTGTATCTGGCAGCTGGGGGGGATTGGAGTGGGGCTGCGCCCAGTTCTTGATGAACAAGCTGTCAGCCGTCAGCGTTCAGCTGTTAGCTTTTTATAGACCTGCTCTATGGTGTCTACCATGGTGTTCGGGGCGAATTTTTCTTTGACCAGGGCCAAGCCATTTTTCCCGAGGCGGTCTCTTAGTGTTTTGTCTTTGATCAATTCAGCGCAGGCTTGAATGAGTTGGTCAAGATTTTTGGGCTCGATCAATCGTCCGGTCTGGTCATTGACCACTTCTCTGGCGCCATCCACATCAAACGAAATGGCAGGGCGGCTGCACAACATGGCCTGGGGCAGCGTTCGAGCCAGCCCTTCACGCAGTGAGCAGTGTACCAGTATGTCCGATGCCTGAATAGCCAACGGGATTTGGTCGGGTTGCAGCAGACCTGTAAATCGGAATTGATTACTCAGACCGGCTTCTTCGATTTGCTTCCAGTAATATCTCGCCAGTTTGCCATTGCCCACAAAGAGCCAGATTGCCTTGGGGTACTGCCTGGCGAGCGTCTTGGCCGACTCAATAATAGTGTCGTGTCCCTTGAGCATAAAAAGCCGTGCCACTGTCACCAGCACCACAGCATCGTTTGGGATCTTGTGTTCCTTGCGAAAGGCCTGTTTTTCCTGGTCAGGAATATCTCGCAAGAAGGTGTCTTCGTCTATGGCGGAGTAGGCCGTGGTGTAGGGTTTATTCACGCCTATACCCACTGCTTTGGATTGGGTGGTCATGGCATCGGCCACCGTGACAAAGTGATCCGTCCATTTGGCGGCCCTACGTTCCAAGCCAATGTAGAGTTTGTTGAGGCCAGCATTTTGATATTTATGAAATGACAGACCGTGTACACCATGAATTATTTTGGGGCGTTTACGTCGACCCAGGCTGTAGGCGGCCTTACGTCCCAGGATACCGGCCTTGGCCGAGTGCGTATGGACGATATCAGGCCGGATTCCCTGCATCAGACTCCGAAGCTTGACATAGGTGATATAGTCTTTTAAAGGGGCAATTTCTCGTCGCATTTCATGAATCACATAGGTCTTGTATCCCTGGCCCACAGTATGGGTAAACAGCTCACCCTCCGGCCCCAACGCTGGTCCTGTGATCAAAATGACCTCATGCCCACGCGCGGCCAACAGTCGACAGGTGATCAACGTGTTTTCCTGAGCTCCGCCCAGGATCAATCTGGTAATGATGTGGATAATTCGCATAAGCAGTTTTAAGTTTTAAGTTTTAAGTTTTAAGTTTTAAGTTTTAGGTGTTAAGTGTTAAGTGTTAGGTGTTAGGTTCTCAGGTTTCAGGTTTCATCCCTCATCCCTTTTGTAGCGTATCCATTCTAAACACAATCCGCTGGCAGGGGCAAGTATGCCGGCGGCTGTTCGGTCTTTGGCGTCTCGAATGTCTGTCATTTGGTCTGGTGTCCAGCGGCCGTGGCCTATGTTCACGAGTGTGCCTACAATATTGCGCACCATGTTATAGAGAAAGCCGTTCCCTTCAATATTCACGGTGACCCAGTGGTGGGGGGATTCGTGACGTTCTGTCACATCACAGCGAAAGAGGGTGCGCACTGAACTCTGTCGTTTGTCTGCGGCAGAGGCAAAGGATTTAAAATCATGGGTGCCGACCAGGGCCTGGGCGGCTGTGTGCATGGCTGCCACTTGAATGTCACCTGGCGCATGCCAGCAGTAGCGAATGTTCATAACCGGTCGGGGTTTTGTCACGCAGAGGGTATATCTGTAGAGCTTGCGAGTGACCTCTCCGATGAGGTCAAATGGTTTGCCCACATCACAGGCATCCAATACCGCGATATCTGAGGGCAGGCGGTCAGTGAGGGCACGTGGAAAGTTTTCAGTGGGGATGGGGGTGGCTACTTCAATCAGGCCCGCTTGCCCCTTGGCATGGACCCCGGCATCCGTACGACTGGCCCCGTGTACATGCACTTTGTGTCCTACCAGACTGGTGGCTGCTTCACACAGGGTTTGCTGAACCGTTTTGAATCCTGGTTGAACTTGCCAGCCATGGTATTCTGTGCCGTCGTAGGCAATGGTGAGCTTGATTTTTCTTTTGTGCATGACGTGCATGGGGGCAGTATTCAGTTTTCAGTTTTCAGTTTTAAGTGTTAGGTGTTAGGTGTTAAGTTTTAAGAATGAAAAAAGAGCCTCTTTGGCAGAGGCCCTTTGGGTATATCATTAGGGGGTTAAACTAGTTTTTCGGCGATTTGGATGGCGTTCAGGGCGGCACCTTTTCGGATTTGGTCCCCTGTAATCCAGAGGTTGATACCTCGGTTTTCCGGGATGGATTCATCCTGACGAATGTGTCCCACGTAGATGTCATCTTTGCCTGTCGCGTCAATGGGCATGGGATGTCGATTGGCCACGGGATCATCGATGATTCCCACACCCGGTGCAGCTCTCAGGAGCTCTCGCACTTCATGGGGTGTGATTGAATCGGTGAATTCGAGATTGATGCTTTCGCAGTGGGCCCGTAATACACCCACACGCACACAGGTGCATGTGATGGCGATGTCCGGACAGGAGAAAATCTTCCGGGTTTCATGTACCATCTTCATTTCTTCTTCGTTGTAGCCATTGGGGCCGGTCTGCGAGTCATGGCAGTAGCAGTTGAAGGCCAATTGATAGGCCAGGGCATCACAGGTGACAGGTTGATCGTCCAGCACCTGCTTGGCCTGTTGTTCCAGTTCCAGCATGGCAGCCATACCCGCACCACTGGCAGCCTGATAGGTACTGACCACCATACGCTTGACCGGATTGGCCTTGTGGAGTGGCCACACGGGTACATTGGCGATAATGGTCGAACAATTGGGATTGGCAATAATACCCTTGTGGTTCTTGATTGCATCAGCATTGACTTCTGGCACAACCAGAGGCACATTGGGGTCCATGCGGAAAACAGAAGAATTATCCACCACCACAGCACCTGCCTTGGCTGCTGCTGGGCCGAATTTTTTGCTCTGGGAGCCACCCGCACTGAACAGGGCAATATCAATGCCATCAAAACTGTTCTCTGTCATCTCTTCAATCGTGTATTCCTTGCCCTTGAATTGGATCTTTTTGCCGGCAGAGCGGCTGCTTGCCAGCATTTTCAAGGACTCAAAGGGAAAGTTACGTTCTTCGAGAATTCGCAAGAATTCCTGACCGACTACGCCGGTCACACCTGCTATGGCCAGGTTACAATCCATGTTTGAATACTCCTATATTGTTGTTTATACTACAAAAAACAGCCTCAAGGCTGCACAAAACATGTTTTCGAAAATACATAAGCCAAGAATCATACCCTGCTTAGGGAGGGTTTGCAATTGTTTAGTCGAGAGGGCAGGGCCATTGCATCCAAAACGTGACGCCATTTATCTGCAGATCAAACAGCTTTTTCTGTTGTTGAAAGTGCGTTGTATCTTTCTAAACACCCAATATCCAACACGGAACATCCAATGTCCAAGGAAGGAAGTCGCTGTTCCTTCTTCAATCATTCGTTTACATCTCTTTGCCTTGAAATCGCTCTTAATGTTTCTTTTGAATATCCAATATTCAACAAGGAATGATCAATGATCAAGGGCGGAAGTCGCTGCGTTCCGCTGTTCTTTTTGGCTGTTATTGGATATTCAGTTCTTTAAATTCCATCTTCCACCTTTCACCAAACAGACAGTCTCACCCCTCAAGCGGAACCCAAATCAAGGCGTCAGCCCACTTGGATATTGGCTATTCCCTGTTGATTATTGGCTATTCACTATTTTTGGCCTGGTTTGTAAACTGTCTATCTTGGAGTGTAGGTCCACATTACCTTGTTTCGAATCAGGCCGAGGAATTAGATGCGATTGCCCTGTCGTGGGGGTGTTCAGGGGGCAGGGTTGGGCGGGCTTACCAATCAATGGGGTGGTAGTCCTTGAGAAACTTGCCGCACCAGTGGCGTCCTGTCAGGATGCCGTGAAAGAATGGATCGCATACCCTGGCTGCGCCATCCACAATGTCCAGTGGGGGCTGGAAATCGTGAAGATCCTGTTTGAGTTGGGATAACACAGCAGGGTCTTCGTCCGTGACCCAGCCCGTATCCACGGCATTCATAAAGATGCCGCTCTTGGCCAGGTCACTGGCCGATGTGTGCGTGAGCATGTTGAGCGCAGCCTTGGCCATGTTGGTGTGGGGGTGGCGGTCGTCCTTTTTAAAGCGGAAGAACTTGCCCTCCATGGCAGAGACATTGACCATGTGTTTTTGTCCGGTGTTGTCTCGCTTCATCATGGCAGTGAGACGGTTGCAGAGTACAAACGGAGCGACGGCATTGACCAGTTGGAGCTCCAGCATTTCAGCGGTTTGAATTTCGCCCAATCGTAAGCGCCAGCTATTGACCGTTCGTAAATCCACCTGTTGAAGGTCCGCATCGAGCTGGCCCTTGGGAAACACCTCTTCTGTGGCCAGGGCATGGTCGTAGGCGTAGGGGATTTGAGAGAGCTCGGCCGAGTTACACAGGCCGATGCCAGGCCTCTTACCTGTCCATGTGATCGGCAAATCAGTCTCTGTGTTGGTCTGTGGATGAGACAGGGCTTCAATGCGATTAATGCAGGATTGGTGGTGACTCAGAAGATGTTGAGCTTCGTCAGGCAAGTCTGTCGGAG
>Ga0307990_1001674_pt1 | contig 18384 bp, 5 predicted proteins | sample EllFjometagen129_FD_203168 | JGI IMG/M metagenome (GOLD analysis project Ga0307990, IMG submission 203168) | Marine microbial communities from Ellis Fjord, Antarctic Ocean - #129 | ecosystem: Environmental > Aquatic > Marine > Unclassified | place: Southern Ocean | collected 2014-10-08
CTTATCCCAATCGATTGAGACAAGACTTTAGCGCTGAAGGTCCCAATGAGAAATGGGGTACGGATATTACCTACATCCCAACCCAGCAGGGATTTGTCTATCTGGCTGTCATCAAGGACTTTTTTGATGGGACGATACGGGGACATTCTTTATCAAGAAATCTATCTCCCCAAATGGTTTTGCAGACTGTTCGTCTGGCAGCTTCTAATTCTCAAGCAATCAAAGGAGTTGTTCTCCAAAGCGATCAGGGGTACCAATTTAGGTCTTCTGCCTATCATACCCTGACTTCTCAATATGGAATTACTCTTTCTATGTCCAGGAAAGGTAATTGTCTGGATAATGCGCCAACTGAGAGTTTCTTCTCTCAGTTGAAAGAAGAATTAATCAGACATATCAAGATTAAGGACTTTGATGATGCTGTTCAGATTGTTGATGATTATATTCACTTCTATAATCATGACCGCATCCAGCTAAAAACAAAACTGACGCCTATCGAATTCAGACGTCAGTTTGTATAATTATCCTTGAGAGGGTTTTTATTTATTTGTCCACCTTATGGGGTGCACTCCAAACTGAAGGAGGCTTTTTTTATATTTATAAAGGACATAAGTCCTTAGAGGTGTCTTCTCCTTCACACCTTCGCTCAGGGTCAGACCAAAAATTCCTCCTTCGGCAGTCTCATGACCTGTCTACAGGGAAGTTTTGAATTTAACAAGCATGTCATTGCGAGACTGGAGCGCAGCGACGAACGAAGCAATCTGAATTAAATCCAGGCAACGATCAAGAGTATCAACTGATTAATAAACGAACAGGATTGTTTTGTATCCCATAACTTATTTATATAAGTGAAGATTCCAGATGTATAGAGTTAAGATTGCTTCGTACCTTCACTGCGTTCAGGTTTCTCGCAATGACAGTGGTATTTAGGTATTGATAGCACTCAATAATATCTGTATATGTCACTCCTACTGCTGGATGTCCCTTCTCGGGATTTTGCGAAGCATCTTGTAAGGGTCAATCCCTTTGGTTGAAAGGTGAGTGTGTTACTCGATTGCGCCCGACTTGATCCAACTCTCGAGAATGGATCTTTCCAGACTGGTGAATTGGGCAAAATGGGATCCTGTTCCTTCGGTTTTAGATAACACCAGGCTAGCGGTAGGGTCTCCGGGTAAGATCACCGGGCCATTTTCATTTCCGGCCATTAACATTGTGTAGGTAGTGAAGCTTAAACCAGCCTGGGGGCTCTCTCCGTGGCAAACTCCACAGCGAGAGAGCAGGATTTCCTTGGTGTTATCTGAATAGCTGAGATCCTGGGGATCCAGTGGGACTTCCCGAGGTTCTGGCGTTGGTTGAGGGGTTGGCAGCAGGTCCAGGATCGTTTCTCGTAAGGCAGGAGCGTCAAACCCGGCATAATCCCAACTAATGCCATGGCAAGCGCTGTTGGAACAGAAAGATGCATTACTCGTTCCGCCGGGATCAGCCGTGGTGTGACAGCTGTCGCAGGAAGAATCATAAACCAGGTGGTGAAGAGAGATCCAGCTGGTATTGAGGTGATTCTGCGGTTCTGGACCGGTACTGATCTCGATATTGGTTAGAAAATCTGCAGCTTCGGACACTACCGGGATTGCGTGGCAAAGATTACATTCCAATCTGATCGCTTCACCTTCAATGGATAAATGGGATCCATCATGGCATCGGAAACAACCAGGTGAATTTTCATGACCAATATTATCAGGATGAGAGGACCAGTCCGATTTCTGTTGAGGATATACAGAGTTTTGATACGATGTCTTCAACTCTTTGATTGCCTGGGTGATATTATCCCTGTTTTGTTCATAATATGCCGGAAATTTCTGTTCGTAGTAATACTCCAGAAGATCAAATGAAGCCAAAGCAGTTTCCATGCTGGTGTACTCTTTGTAGTAGGTTTTAAGCGCGATATCACGAATTTCAGGTATATCATGGTCAATGATTCCTCGTTGAAGTAACTGATCGATCGAATCTTCGGGGTAAGGTACGAGGTGTGTGATCCGATTATGGCAGGTAATACAATCCATTTCTTTTAGATCTTCATCGTTTATCTCTGTGAAATCAATATCGCTCGTAATATCGAAATATTCAATTGTGGAACCATCGCCTGTCTCGACCTGGACATAAGGAATTTGCTGCTCCTCTTTGTCGAGAGGAAGGAAATATACCGGGTTTTCAATGTGCCAATGAATACCCTGTCCCAAACCGGTCCTTTCGCTTCCGCCACCAGTTTTTAAGATCAGATAGGTTGTATAACTTGAATTTTCCAGGTCATTTCGGTACTGGACAATTTCCCTGAGGCTATCATCTGAAAATTTCTCAGGATAATGGCATAATTCGCAAGTTTCCCTGGCTGGCCTCATGTGTTTGACCTGGATGGGATATTCGTAGGTTTTAAAAATTGATGCAGTGACATGTTTTAAATCGCCGGCTTTCCTTGTTATTCGCTCAGTAATAAAACCTTCACCGATGTGGCAATCCACACAGTCGACCCGGGCATGAGGGGAGGCAAGATAAGACGTAAATTCGGGAGGCATGGTATGGCAGGCTTGCCCGCAGAACTCTGGAGAATTAGTGTATTCCCAGGCATAAGCGCCACCCCAGAGAGCGAAGATACTCAATATGCCCAAGAAAATGTAGGGTGCCAGTCTCAACCAGAGAGGTGTGTCAGATGAAGGGAGGAAAAAGCTTCGAATACTTTGCAGCAGATTCTTCATTTTTTACCTCGATAGTGTGGGGAAATGCCAGATTGTAGCCGAATTGTATCACGGAGAGGTAAGGCATGTTACAAATTTGGCAATTTATCGAAATCCTGAGGGGATTCAGGGCTATTATCCCGGAATATTTATAATTAAAATCATTAAAAATAAGAGTTTTTACCCTTTGAGATGATATAATTTATCAAAATAAAGAAAAATATTAGTTGTAGGCGGGAATCTCTATGAATTTAAAACATAAATCCATTATAAATTTATCTGGAATTATGGCGTTGGCTTTGTCCATAGCCCTGATATTTCTCCTCTCAAATTCATATTTAATTGGAGACGTCCAAGCCAAACCCGTCGCCGATGCAATCCCCTCTGTGACAATCGATTCCTCCTCGGTGATGATTGGGGAGGATTTTTCTTTTGTAACCACTTTTGAAGATATTGACACAGATCTCCTTTATGGGATCAACTACAACACAGGTTTAGTGTCAACTTCTCTTAACTCCATCTTCGATGGTGGTGTCGAGTCGAAAAGTACGGCACCCCAATTTGGAAGCTATTCGATAAACCAGCCCAGTAAAGCTCTCGAGTCAAGATTATTCCGCCCGTTATTCGATGCCACACCATCCCTCGCCTTAAATATTCCATCAACAACTCCTCTGGGAGAGAATTTTACTTTCACCGCCAGTTTTTCAAATTCAGGAGATCCTGGATATGGTCCATTTATAGATATAGTGCTTCCCGCCAAAGGTGTAGATGGCGTATACCCGGGTACAGATCCGGGAGATGTGTATGATGGAATCAGTTTTGTTAGCGCCAGTTTCGCAGGTATCTCCATCCCTGCGGACCAATTATTCGTGCAAACCTTCCCGGATGATGATGGCAGCGGAACCGGAACGACGGGTTGTGTTACACATCCCATCGCAGTTCGTCCAGCAGGTGGTACTGATGGACATGGCGAATCAAATCCAGAATCACCAGTTTATTACGAAGCTTGTGGGGAATCCGGTTACCAATTTATAACAATTATCCTTCCCTTTGGATCTTTTGTTCCTGCCCAGCCCCCAGTTACTGTGACCATCACCGCGCACATGAGCGAACTGGCGGACCTCAGCCAGCCATTAAATATTCGTGGTCAGGCAGGTTTTCGTTTTGGCAATACGGCAATTGCTGATTTTTGCTGTGACCCCTGGGATGCAACCCTTCCTGTGGATGGGGATGGGGAGTATGATGTACTCGATTTTGGTTCGGTAGGATCGGTTGAACCAAGTTTGCTCTCGATTTCAAAAGCATATGTCGGACCGGAATACGAAACAGCCACCGGTCCTAACTTTCCCCGCCAATTCACCATTTCTGTCGACATCGCCGATAGTCAGGTAATTGGAATCGCGGGAAATCCTGCAAATTTTGTGATTTCGGATACACTACCCGATAATATTCAATTCTTAAGTTTTGAACCCAGCAATCCTGTAGGTGCTATCTGTACCACCAATCCCGATCCCTTGAATAATCCTGGGGGAGATTTTTCCTGCAGTTTTGATTCGGTTCAAGGCACTATCGATTCGGTTACTTTCATACCTAATTCAGTTGATGCCGAAATCACATTCAATTTTTATGTGGACCGGCTCGATGAATTTGATGCAGAAGTAATTGATGCAACAACTGGCGCCCCGACAACCTCCGGAAATACCGCCAGCGCCACTGGTACCTGGGACCCGATTGATGGTCGTGATGATACTGATCCGCTGCCCACAGCGTCGGCAAATTGCGGTGTGCCATGTGTTTCCATCGAAGACCAATCGATCACAGTTCAAAAAAGTTATGAAAACCTTACTCCCCCAACCACAAACAACAGCCCGGATGATGTTATAGAATACACGCTTAATTTCCAGGTCTCTGACTTCTTTGGATTCGAAGATATCAATCTTACCGATACATTCAGTGATGGACAGCGGTTTGATACCACATTCACACCCACTATTCAATTGAACGGCAACGACGACAACAATATTGGCACTGCGTCAGCCATGAACGCAGACAATGTCGATATTGACTGTAAGTATACGGGTGCGGATGCAGCGAGTGCGGGATGTGATACCACATCTGGTGTCGATGTTGGCAAGACTACTATTGTCTTTAATATTTCTGATGAGCTGATCACCCGTTTTTCTAACGGCCAGCTGCTGGGAGGTTGTGTTAATCCTGATACCGCTAATAATCCCCCCAGCTGTTCCTATAATAATGGGGCCACTGAAGGTACGATCACATTTAGAACTAAGATTCAGGACGATTTCAGTGATGAACACCTTTTCGGGGACAACTCAACGGACTCGTCAGTGGACCATGGTGACATTCTTGGCAATGATGTGGACTCCATTGTTGGCGAGGTATTAACCATATCAACAGCTCCTGTCTCTGAACTTTTTGCCGGAAATGGCAATCATCCAGCAGACGACAGCGGTGTGGCAGTAGATATCAATTTTGGTGTGTTAACCAAAGATCTTTTTGCAGTGAATGGCAGCACAACCCTGCCAACCTATGTCAGCCCTGGAGATGTGGTTACTTACGTTCTGACATATACCCAGCCCACAAGCGATTTTGAAGAGACAGTGCTGACGGACTTTTTCCCACTGCCTGTATTTTCTTCCACGGAACTAACCTTTTTGAACAACCAGCCATGTACAAGTGCTTACAGCCCGAAAATTGTTCCTCCAGCAGGTGTAATTTGTCTGGGAGCGGCTGATGATTACCATAATCTTAATTTACCCATACGGGGGGAATTGCTGGCTCCTGCAATACCACCAGGAAACCTAGTGGTAGAGCCCACCTTTACTACAGACTCAGCTGCGAACTCCTTGACCGTTACCTACACCGACTACGATAGTGTTTATAATATTGACTCAACTATGCAACTATTGATCTCCTTAACTGTAGAATCAGATCCTTTTGCAGATGGACTTTTCCTCACTAATCAGGCCACGTCCACAGAAGGTACAACCAATGCAGGTGATCTGGAGTTGATGGATATCGTTCAGATTAGGATTGGTGAACCAGTCCTGTTTACCGCAAAAACAGCAGTTTCAACAGATCACATTCCAACCACAGATCTGGAATTTATACCGGATCCAGCTTCCCTGGAAGCCCTGATGGCCCAATTCGCGGCACCTAGTGGATCTGGAGTTCCATTTACTGGCACTATTACCTCCCAGGATATCAGCACCGATCCCAACGATGATGGCGCTGCCTTTGATCTGTTTAATTCCACCCTGGTTGGAGTGGATGGAGGTGACCTAGTTAAGTATGCCATCCTGATAGAAAATAAAGGCCATAGTGAAAATGGTGCCTATGATGTCGCCTTATCAGATCTACTTCCCGCTGATATGGGCTACCCTGGTGGAGATCCAGCGAATTTAAATTTACAGATCTATAACGGCGCTGGTGTGGTTCAGGCTTTTGAAGTTATCAACAGCTACGGGGGCGATGGGGTTCCCGGAGGTGGCGATGATGATACTGTACCTGGGACAGTTGCCAATGCTACGAGTTTGTTCGATCCTACCCTGGGCATCCGCATTGTCGATCCATCAGGTGTAGATGTCCCCGGTGCCTGCCAGGTCGCCTCTTTAACCAGTGGGGCAAACATACTCGTAATCACCTATGATTTACAACTCAACCTTGGTGTAGCGCCAGATACCGATATCATTAACACTGTCAGTTTGCTGGGCTACGGAGCAGATGAAGGTGGAGAAAATTTCCTCGAAACGCCAGAATTAGATGATGCAATCGTCAGGACAAAACCCGAACCTGATTTCGATAAGGTATTAACATCAACCAGTGTTCTAGATAATGATATTGTCGGTCCACCTGCTGAGGACCGTGTGGTAGTAGGCGAGTTATTGACCTACACCCTGGATATCAAATTCTTCGAGCTGGATTATACAAATGTAACTATCGTGGACACCCTCGACCCTGGGTTAGCGTTTGTAGAATTGATTTCAGTTACCAATTCAAATCCGGATACCGATGATGCTGGTACTGATACTGGACTGACCATTGAAGAGATGACTTTTACTCTTTATGGATCAGATTACACCTGTGACAATTGTTTTGCGGGAACAACTACTGGAAGCAACCCGCTGGTAACTAATAATGGGGGCACAGTTACTTTTAACTTTGGTGATTTGACTAATAATGATGATGACAATACAGTTGGTGAAACTGTAACCATCGTTTATCGGGCTGTGGCGACCAATGTGATCACCAGCGATGCGGGTGATTTGCTGGGTAACTCGGCAGAATTAAGCTGGGATAGCGCCAGCCTGACCGATGATGATAATGACACTATTTTGCTTGAACCATATATCACTACTTTGAAGGAAGCTGGCCCGGGTCTAACGGATGCGGGAAACCTGATAACTTATAAAGTAACCCTGACCAACGGCAATGGACCAACGGATACAGATGCCTTTGATGTGGTCTGGACCGATACTCTGCCGGCAGAGATGAATTATGTCAGCGGTCCCACCTTGGGATTATGCTCAAGTCCTCCTGACACACTGTTATCTAATGGATTACCCCATCCGACATTTACTGCCACCTGGGATGATGCCAATGACTTCCCGAAAAATTCCGATTGTATTATAACTTTCACTGCCACGGTGGACTACAGCGTGAATCCTGGAGAAGTAATTCCTAATATTGCCAATACAACCTGGACCAGCCTCCCTGGTCCTGTGACGAATGTAGCAGAAGATTACAATACCGATGATGATGAACGGACCGGCGCGGATGGTGTGGGTGTCGAGCCGGATGATTATGCTAGTACGGATACCGGATCGGTTACTATAACCAATCCAGCCCTCCAGAAATACTTGATGCAGACTTCAGAACCGCATACATCTCTGGCAGATGTGGCCATAGGAGAAATTGTTCGCTACCGGCTGGTGGTGGCGATTCCTGAAGGCACAAGTCCTAATTTCCAGGTACGCGATAATATTCCAGATGGGTTAATTTTCTTAAATGACGGGACAGCACGGCTTTCGTTTATTTCTAATCAGAGTGGAATAAGTTCCACCGAAATAACAAACATCGCTGACGACATTATCTATGTGGATGATATACCTAGTGGGTGCACAACTTCAGGAGCCTCTGCAGATAACACATCACCACCTAGCCCATTAAATTGTCCGTTAGGGGATACCAATATCGCAAATACGGGTGATGTAACACTCAATACGGATGTTTATAACTCGGATACCAATGTCTTTTTCCGGCTGGGTAATTTGGTTAACAATGACAATGATCCGGATGCAGAGTACGTCGTTATTGAATTTAATGCTCTGACAGCCAATACGAATAATAATTATGCTGGTGATGTCCTACGTAATACAGCCCGCTCGTTCATCAATGGGGTTGCCAATGGCGTTGAATCCCTAGCGGTAAATGTGACCGTAGCTGAACCTTTGTTGGATATTAATAAAGTGATCACCACCGCTGCCAACGACGCCAGTGATCTCCTGGTTTACCGGATTACTGTGACAAACTCTGGTGTCCTGAATTCAACTGCAGCCTTTGAGTTGAATGTGAATGATCCAATCGACAGCAACCTTAATCTGACCGGTGTAGTGATCTCTTATAACGGCGTCAATGGCTCAACAGCCTGGGCCGGAAGCTGTGGCAGTACCGTACAGACAGCTCCAGTCAATACTTCCACATTGGGGAATCCCGGAATTGTCAGTGTGGACATCGCCTGCCTTAATCCAGGGGAGAACGTTTTCATTGATGTAAGCACGACTGTGGTTTCAGACGCTCTTGCAGGGCTGACCATACCCAATACCGCGACGGTGATCGGGACCAGCCTACCTGGTGGAGCGGCGGGCGTTTATGATTCTGACGGGAATGGAACCGGTTCCAATGTGCCAGGAAACCCCGCCACAATAACCGGTGAGCGTGATGGTTCGGATACAAATACCGGCGGTAGAAATGACTATTATGATCTAGCTACCGTTTCTCAGGTCCTTGATTCTCCAGCTCCAGAAAAATTAATTGAATCGACCTCAGAAATCCATACGGATGATTCGAGCCTGAATACAATTGCTGACCCAAGACCGCTAGTGATTGGAGAAATATTGCGTTATAGACTCGTAGTTCAACTGCCAGAAGGCACCAACCAGGACTTGACCCTGGTAGATGTTATCCCGTCTGGTTTGTCCTTCATGACCGGCACACTGGAATTGGAATATCTTTCAACCAGTCCAATCACGAATACCGATGGAACTGCAAGTACTGACCTGATAGGTGCGAATGCCGGCCCAATCACATTACCAGCGACATATTTTGTTCTTACCGGACAGACCTTGACCATCGACCTCGAGTCGCCGATCAATAATGATAGTGATGCCGGTGCTGAGTTTGCGGTCCTTGAGTTTAATGTTCTGGTGAATAATGACGTCACCAATCAAAACACCACCGTGCATGATAATCTTTTCAGTGTTTCTGTAAGCGGCAATCCAGCGATCGAATCCAATCATGTCTATTCAGAAGTACTTGAACCCAAACTGGATATTGTTAAAACAGCTGACAGTTCCAACTGGCATTATGAGGATACTGTTATATATTCTGTTGTTATCAGTCATGTTAATGATGCTGAGGATTCATTGGATAGCACCGAGGATGCCTACGATATCACTATTACTGATTCCATTCCAACTGAATTGACGTTTGTATCTGTTACCTCACTTCCTGGAGATTGGACTCAGAGTTACATTGACCCCATTCTGACATTAGAATGTCTCGATATCAATAGTTGCTCACTTCCGCTTGATAGCTCAGTAACTATTTCCTTCACAGCCACCGTGAATAAACCAGACCCTCTCCCTCCAGGTCTGTCCGATCCAGAGTACCTGGATGGAGCAGAAACCGCGGTGAATACAGCAAACATGGTCTGGACCTCGTTACCCGGCACCGGGTCGGCTGGCAACCCAACCGGTTCAACAACACCGGGTGCTTCAGGGGATAGCGACGGTGAAAGAAACGGAAACACCAGTGGACAGAATGATTATAACGACGCCGATTCCCACACCGGCCAATTGAATTACTATGCCCTCGGCAACCGGGTCTGGTTTGATACTGATAATAGTGCCACGATCAATGGTACTGAGGTTGGTGTTAGCGGCGTAACCGTTGAGCTGTATGATGCTGGAACAATGACCAAAATTCTCACCGGACCGGACGGCATCCCAAATAACGGAGACGAAGGCAGCGGGGATGTGACCACAGATGCCAACGGTTACTATATCTTTGACTATCTTGAAGAAGGGGACTATGTTGTTGTTTTACCCAGTACAAACTTCACTACGGGTGTCCTGGCGGGTTACTATTCATCCCAGACCACCATTAGTGATGTGGGGGTGCTCAGTGAAACCGCGGCCCTAGATCCAGATAATGATCTTGATTCGGATGATAATGGTACATTAACTTCTGGCGATGTGGTTTCCCTGCCTGTTACGCTTGGCCTGACAGGCAGCACAGAGCCAGAAAACGAAAGTGATCCTCAACCAGTTACAATGCCTGCCTATCAAGTGGATGGACGGACAAATTTAACTGTTGATTTTGGATTTTACCGAAAAGAAATTGGCGATCTGGTCTACCTCGATGAAAATGCCAACGGAACTTATGATTCTGGAACCGATACTGTTTTAGGTGATGTCACGGTAGAGCTATTCGCGGGAGATCGCACAACTTGGTTAGGGACGACGAGTACAGACAGTACTACTGGTTTGTATCTCTTTGATGATTTGACAGATGGAAATTATTATGTTCGGGTGGAAACGCCTGCCGATTTGGTCAGCACGATTGATACTTTTGACGCATCTGACAATGCGGATCCTGATGATTCCACAAATAATAATGACAATGGCATTGGTATCGGATTTGCAACATCGGTCAGTGTCTATTCCGGACAGTTGACTCTCGTGAATGGGGAGACTGGTGCAACGATAACTGCGGTTGATTCAACCGGGACGACAACCGATCTCAGTGTGGATTTCGGTTTTACATATGCTTATGCTCTCGGCAACCGGGTTTGGTTTGATACTGACAACAGCGCCACTATTAATGGTTCTGAAGTAGGTGTTGATAGTGTTGTAGTTGAACTCTATCTTGCGGATGGTTCAGGCGATCCCATGGGACCTGTCCTGGAAACGGATACTACAGCTAGCGGTGGATATTATCTCTTTGACTACCTGACTGCCGATGATTATGTGGTGGTTTTACCGGCAAGCAATTTCAGCAGCGGCGCTGTCCTGAACGGGTACTGGTCCTCTGGCTCTTCCATCGCAGCAGATGGATCGTTTGCAGAGACTCCTGCACCTGATCCTGATCTTAATGCTACCGATTCTGACGATAATGGAACTCGCGAGACCAGCGGGGATGTGATTTCTGAGGCTGTAACCGTTGGGCCAACTGGAGGGACTGAGCCAACGGGCGAATCTGATCTCGTTGGGCTTCCACCTGATGGGGATGGTAAACAACCTGATGATCGGGCCAATATGACGGTTGATTTTGGTTTTTATAGAACTGAGATTGGCAACCTGGTATTTGCTGATGTGGATAAAGATGGCAGATATAATGGGCCTGATACGTTATACAGTGGGGCAGTTGTTCAACTCTATTCCAGCAATGGTACGGAAATTCCAGTTGGCACCGATGGGATTTTAGGAACCGCAGATGATGGCCCGGGCGGTACTGTAACCAATGGCTCAGGCATCTATTTGTTCTCTGGTTTGCCGGCAGGTAATTTTATTGTTGGTGTCACTGCGCCTGATGGCACAGTAAGTACGATTGATAATTTTGACATTGCAGACAATGCCACCCCAAATACCAATACCGACGACAATGATAATGGAATCGGTTTTTCTGATGGCCTCGTTTTATCTAATATCTTGACAATGAATCCAGGCTCTCTAGGTGACAAATCCAATAACATTATCACCAACAACAATGGCAATACAATAAATCCAACCATCGATTTTGGTTTCTCACTGGTTTATGGACTAGGCAACCGGGTCTGGTTTGATACAGATAACAACAGCCAGATCGATTCCGGGGAAGTGGGTGTAGATGGGGTCAGTTTGGAGCTGTATGCGGCCAGTGACCTTTCAACCATACTGGATACATATACGACAGCTAATGACGGTTATTACCTGTTCGATTATTTGGAAGCAGGAGATTATGTAGTTCTTATACCGGCCAGCAACTTTGGCAGCGGAGCTATCTTAGAGGGATATTGGTCCTCAGCTACCAGCCGCAACAATGACGGCAGCTTAACGGAAACAGCCGCGCCAGATCCTGATGACGACACAGATTCTGATGATAATGGCACATTAAGTGCTGGTGATGTGGTCTCACTGCCTATTACCCTTGGCGGAACAGAACCGACAGGCGAAGATGAAGAAACAGGTGTCGGACAGGGTGATCAGCCTGATGACCAGGCCAATCTGACGGTTGATTTTGGATTCTACACGATGACTCTCGGAAATTTGGTCTGGATTGATACAGATAACAGTGGCACAGTGAATGGTGTTGAACCTGGAGTGGATAATGTTACCTTGCAGCTTTGGACTGGAGATGGATTAACTCAACTTGATACCACGACAACGACTGGCGCGGGTATTTATTCCTTCACTGGCCAACCCGCTGGTGATTACATTATCCAGATACCTGCTTTTGAGTTTGAGGGTACTGAAACCCTCCGTGACTTTGTGTCCAGCACTGGTCCCGGAAATGCCTATGAGCCTGCACCTGACACTGACACAGATACCACTGATTCTGACGACAATGGGACAGAAACAAATGGCACTTTAGGTTTGGGTGGGTTTATCCATACATTACCTATCACGTTAACACCTGCCGGGGAATTCTCAGTCAATAATAACACAGGGACAACCCTTGAGCCGCGGGTGGATTTTGGTGTGTATTCGTCATATCTTACGGATCTGGCGATCGATAAAGATGATGGGGTCACGGAATATGTACCAGGTGGAACCCTAACCTACACTATCCGAGTTGACAATTTCGGCCCAAGTGATGTATCCGGGGCAACTTTAACCGATAATTTCCCCGTAGGTATAAACTCTTCCTCAACCACATGGACCTGTGTGGGAATAGGAGCAGCTACTTGCACGGCCTCAGGAACTGGGAATATAAACGATACAGCTGTGAATATTCCGTTTAGCTCAACAATTGATCATCACGTGACGTACACTGTCATAGCTAATATCGATTCCGGGGCAACTGCAAATCCCCTTGTAAATACTGCCGCTATCACTCCTCCTATCAATGTGACGGAAACAGATTCAAGCAATAACAGCGATAACGATAGTGATACACCGAATTATATTTCTGATTTATCAATAGACAAGGACGATAGCACACTTCAGTATGTTCCAGGTGGAACATTGACCTACATCATAAGAGTAGACAACATCGGCCCAAGTGATGTCAGCGGGGCATCCGTAACTGATACCTTCCCGCCAGAGATTACTTCTGCCTCCTGGACTTGCGCGGGATCTGTACTTGCAGCTACCTGTACGACACCGGGAACTGGTGACATCAACGATACAGTGAATATCCCTGCGGGAGAATATGTAACCTACACGGTCAATGTCAGTGTAGATCCAGCTGCAACGGGTGCCCTTACAAATGTAGTCAATGTTAATCACCCAGCCGATTCTAATTCCGCGAATAACCAGGATGACGATCAGGATACACAGGATTCACAGACAGATCTCTCTATCACCAAAGATGATGGACAGACCATCATCAGTCCCAATGCAACCCTTCCTTATACCATTGATGTGATTAATAATGGTCCCAGTGATGTTCTGGGGGCAACAGTTGCGGATACCTTCCCTGGGGCAATAGCATCTGCAACCTGGACCTGTGTTGGATCTGTACCTGCAGCTACCTGTACATCTTCTGGTAGCGGAAATATCAATGACACTGTTGATCTCCCAGCTGGAGAATTGGTAACGTACACAGTTAATGCCCTGGTTTCTTCTGGTGCAAGTGGATCTCTAACGAATACTGTTGTGGTCACTGCTCCAGGTTATGTAACTGAGCTGGATACAACAAATAATGATGCTTCAGATACGGATGTCATTCCGGCAATTACTAAAACTCTCACAGGACAAGAACATGGCGTGACAACATTACCGGATGTTGCTATTGGTGAAATAATTACATATCGGGTTGAACTAACTGTGCCGACAGGTACAATGGATAACTTGCATTTGATAGATTCTCTGGATCAAGGGTTAGCTTTTGTTGACTGTGTTCCTAATGGAATCTCAGGTCCGGGGCTGACCATGGTTGGTCCAGCAAGTTTTGATGAGGTTTGTGACAATCCTGTTGTATCTTCGATTGGCAGCTCAAACGCGGTGGATGCTGGGCGCCAGGTGGACTTTAACTTTGGAATATTGGAAAATACAACAGGAAATCCTGTTGATTTGACAGTCATCTACCGGGTTGTTGTCCTAGATAGCCTTGGCAATCAGAATGATTCCACTCCGCCACTCAACAACACGGCCAACTGGGTCTGGGCATCTGGTGATGTGGCAGTTCAGGCAATTGGTGTCACTATCCTGGAACCAGATTTGAGCCTTAGCAAATCTGTATCACCGAGCACATTATATCCCGGGCAGATCACGACCTTTACCCTGGTTGTCGAGCATACACCAGGAAGTCAAACTTCGGCATATGAAGTTGAGATAACGGACGTCCTTCCACCTGAGCTAATCTATCAGCCGCCGATGCGGCATGTCGGAGGACAGGTTCCCACAACCATCATTGATGGTGGGGATCCCACTCTTATCATCCGCTGGGTGCTGCTTAATAACGGTGACAATTCTGTGATAGAGATCGATGTCATGCTGGATCCAAATTTCAGACGAACCAGTGACGATCAGGAAATTACCAACGAAGCCTCACTTGTCTGGACAAGTTTGCCCGGTGATTTTTCAACGCCGCAATCTACCCATAACTCCCTCTCAACGGAAAGATTTTACGATCCATTGAGCAACATCAATATTTATGGTGTTGGTGATGGAGCGACGATCCGGATTCCAGCTTTGCCGGATACTGGATTTGCACCTGGTGTTGTCACTGATTTACCCCTGCAGAAAAACGAACAAGAGTACGGCGATCTAGATGGTTTGCGAGTAGAAATTCCTAAATTGGACCAATTTGTTCCGATCGTTAGCGTTCCTCTTTCCGATAATGGATGGGACCTGACATGGCTCTGGAATCAGGCTGGCTGGCTGGAGGGAACGGCTTATCCTTCCTGGTACGGTAATACGGTTATAACCGGACATGCCTATTTACCCAGTGGCCTGCCGGGTCCGTTTGTCGATCTGGATGAACTGTCCTGGGGAGATGAGATCTTCCTCTATGCCCATGGACTTAAATACACTTACCAGGTTAGATCGGCTAAACTTGTAGCAGCGGATGATTACAGCATTCTGCAGCATAAGGACCAGGATTGGCTGACATTATTTACCTGCAAAGAGTACAATGACCTTCTTGAGGGATATGTCTGGCGCCAGGCTGTTCAAGCCGTGTTAATTGACGTAGAAGAGATTGATTAATAACAAAGGGACGGAGTTCTAAACAAGAACTCCGTCCCTTATTTGTTCGTTATTTGCCCTAATTTCTTCAAAAATTCTCTTTGAGTTGGTGGTAATAACTTCTTAAATGGATTTTAAGACTATTTTAATGCCCTGGGAGGGGTTTTTTCATTTAAAAGCACAGGTTATGTAACTAGAAGAAGAATTTTGTTCCTGGGGGATATTATTGTTAAGGCAAGAATTTCAAGATTTCCAGGTATTTTTCAGTACCCGGGCCCAGTTTTGGCTGCAGATCTTTTCCATATCCTGTTTGTTGAACCCTGCTTCTTTCAACAGAGACACAAGTTTTGGATAACCGCTCACACCACCTAGTTCTGCTGGGATCTTTGTTCCATCAAAATCGGATCCAAAAGCTACGTGATCGACACCAATTAGATTAGCTACATAACAAATATGATCAATGATCTTTGAGATCGGCGCATTTTCCTTAGGTCTTCTTCCGCCATCGAGATCGTTCACTGAGAAGATAATACCTGCCACGCCATTACTATCTGCAATTGCTTTCAGCTGCTCATTTGTGAGGTTCCTGGTCTTGGGGACCAAGCTGAAGGCTGCTGTGTGGGTAGAGACAAGTGGATGGGAGGATAACTCCGCAACATCCCAGAACCCCTTTTCATTCAGATGGGCCAGATCGATCATCACGCCCAGATCATTACAGCTCTTAACCAGTTCCTTTCCTGCATCTGTCAATCCGGGACCTATATCAGGACCAGAAGGATAGGCAAAGGGAACACCGTGGCCGAATTTGTTAGGCCGGCTCCAGGTTATTCCTAGAGAGCGCATTCCTTTTTCATAGAAGAACGGTAAATTCTCAAGCGTAGGCAGGATCGGTTCTGCGCCTTCCAGATGTAAAACGGCTGCCATAATGTTGTTCTCAATACAATGGTCCAATTCTGAAGGGTTGGTGATAACTTTGAATTGTCCCAGAGAATCTTCCTGGATTTTATATAACAAATCAATCATCTGCAGCGCAGAGCGGTGGGCGTATTCATAGTCCAGCGCTGGGGAAATCTTAATCCTATAGCCTTCTTCGCTGAGAACCATGCGATCTTGGACCGATGGAACTGAGGGCGGATCGGAAGTATAGACTGAAAAGAATCCTCCCATTACACCAGCCTGTAGCGCTCGAGGGAAATCCAGGTGGCCTGGATCTGAAACCAGGAAAGCTTTTGTATTCAATGGGTCTGGCGTTTTTGTAATCTTATTGAGGATATCGTTGTGTCCATCAAAAATTTTCATAGTTTTTTTTCAAACGAGGAAACCGTTTCTTCCAATGCTTGATTAGAATGCATCGGTTTCATCATCGGTCCGGTCAAATTCGATCAATTTACCGGATGTAGTAAATACTGTCCTTTCACAGATATTGGTCACCCGGTCAGCAGCCCGTTCCAGGTTGTGGGCGACCCAGAGATGGAATGTCGCCCGGTCAATATTATTTCTATCATTGATCATCAATTCCAGAAGTTCCTGGTAATCGAGGTTATAGAGGACATCAATTTGGTCATCTTCTTTAGGGATAGCCATTCCAGCTTCTTCGTCTAGGTTGATAAAAGCTTCGATACCTCTCTGCAGCATGTCGGCTGTCATTTCTGCCATCTTGGGAATGTTAACTAACTGCCGCAGGGGGGGACTGTCACCCAGACGCATCGCAATGCGAGCAATTCCCTTGGCATAATCGCCAATTCGTTCCAGTTCCCCGGCGATATCAATAATTGATGATAACCTTCTCAGATCTGTTGCCATCGGTTGCTGAGTAGCAACGATAATCAAGGCCTGGCGCTCAAGTTCGAATCGCTTTTCATTGATATCTTTATCACCCTCGTAGATGATTTTGGCTTTGTTAATATCTCGTTCAGCAAGAGCCGTAACGCTGCCAAGGATGGCCTCTTCTACAATACCTGCCAATTCCATGATGGCATCATTTAATTCCTTGATCTTGCTATCCAGTGTTTCTCTATTATCTCTGGGCATAATAACTCTCTCTGGACCTCTGGCTATGTTGTGATTGCCTGGATGGGTCATGATCTAATTCTAGTAGAAGTTGCTTTTTCAACAGAGTTTTGAAATTTCTTCCAGTATACCTCATCCATACCTGCCCTGAATGTAGTCCTGGGTGCGGGTATCCTGAGGGTTGGTGAACATTTGTTCTCCGCTGTTTACTTCGATGAGTTCTCCTTGAAGTAAAAAGACTGCCTGGTCTGCCGTTCTTGCCGCCTGCTGGACTGAATGAGGGACAAGGATGATCGTATAATCGCGTTTCAGGTCTTGAAGGGATTCCTCAACTTTTCCTGTGGATATCGGATCCAATCCAGAAGTAGGTTCGTCGAGCAGGACTACTTCGGGTTCAAGGGCAAGAACGCGGGCAAGACATATGCGCTGCTGCTGTCCGCCAGATAAAGCCACTGCAGGGTCATCCAAGCGGTCCTTAACCTCATCCCAGATAGCTGCTTTCTTCAGGCTGTTCTCAACGGTTTCTGATAAGTGATCCTTGTCTGTTATGCCGGCCACTTCCAACCCATAGGTCACATTTTTTTGGATGGAAAATGGTAAGACAACAGGTCGGGCGAAAACCATCCCCACTTGTCTGCGCAGTTGAATGACATCAAGAGCTGGATCGAGAAGATCACGGCTGTCCAACAGGACACTTCCTTCCTGGAATTTTAGATCAGTTAGATCGTTTAAACGATTCAGGGTCCGCAGCAAACTGGATTTGCCACCACCAGCTGGCCCAAATATCACAGAAATCTGGTTGGCAGGGATATCAAAACTTATATCTCTAAGCGGTTGAGTCCCGTCAGAATAGGTGATTGACAAATTACGAATTGAGATCTTGTTCATTTTATTTTCCACTACCACTGCCGCCGGGCTCTGGCTCTGGCCCGAATTGTTGTGGCAATCAAATTCATACTGAGGACAAATATAAGCAGTACCAGTGCTGTTCCATATTGAATTTTAATTGGCATACC
>Ga0307990_1001675_pt1 | contig 18378 bp, 15 predicted proteins | sample EllFjometagen129_FD_203168 | JGI IMG/M metagenome (GOLD analysis project Ga0307990, IMG submission 203168) | Marine microbial communities from Ellis Fjord, Antarctic Ocean - #129 | ecosystem: Environmental > Aquatic > Marine > Unclassified | place: Southern Ocean | collected 2014-10-08
ATTTTTTCCGCCTTGGCCGTTTTCACCAGCAAGTCAAACAGCTTGGAGTTAATATTCGGCCCGCGGGTCAGAACGGGGCCCTTGCCCAACTCGATCAGATTTTCGCGTTTCATCACCTCGCCCATATTGGGGTGGTCGGTGGCAAAGGTCACATCGACCGCAATTCCAATATCGGGGTCGATGCCGTAGGCCGCCGTGGTCGCACCCCGCAATCCAATTTCTTCCTGCACGGTCGCCACCGCGTGGATTTCCGCCTTGGGGTTCAGCTTCGAGAGTTGCCGAGCCGCTTCAAGCACCACGAATGCGCCAGCGCGATCGTCGAACGCCCGGCCAATCGCGAGTCCGTTGGCCAGTTCTTTAAACCCGGAATCAACAACGAGAGGATCACCGATCTCGACCATCTTCTCGGCATCCTTGCGGTCCTTCGCGCCGATATCGATCCATAGATCCTTAATCTCCGAAACCTTCTTACGCTGCTCGGGGGTCTGCATATGAATGCCCACCTTGCCGACCACGCCCCGAACAATTCCCTTTTGGGTCGCAATCTGGACACGCTGTCCTTGGGCAATCTGCGGGTCCCATCCGCCCAACGCCTGAATCCAAAGGAAGCCTTTGTCGTCGATATATGAAATCTGAAAGCCGATCTCGTCATAGTGGCCGGCGAACATGACGCGCGGCGAGCCGCCGGGGTTCACAATCGCGTGCGAGTTGCCGTGGGTATCCGTCCAAACCTTGGCCGCAAATTTTTCGGCTTCGGCTTTCCATACTTTGGCCACGGGGGCTTCATATCCCGACGGGCTGATGCTATTGACCAAATCGGCTAAAAACTGCTTCGCTTGTTTCTTCATAATGCTCCTTCTAAATAAATAGTTCCAACCCTTGGACGCCTCGACTCCAACTTTTCCAAGGTTTGGAAAACTATGCCCAAAGGTTATCGGGATAGATTCCTGCATCAACGAGGGCGCGGATGCCGGTCATAACCTGCGGCTTGTCTTCGGTGTAAGTGACACCCATCCATTTTTCATTGGAAGGGAGGACGGCGACGTTTGCTTCCCCGTCTTGAATCATTCCATCAATCAACTCCGGAAGCAGGTATTCGCTCTTCAACTCGCTGCCTTCGTTTTCAAGGAATTTGACGAACCCTTGCTCGAGAAACTCGAACAACTTTGGTGTAAATCCCCAGGTGTTCATGGAAACCATGTCATCGTCGTTCATTTCGCCGGCGGTGTGGTGGATGATGCCGTCGTCCTTGCGTTCGATTTCAAAATATTCGGTCACGGTAGCCAGCTTGCCGTCCTGCACATCGCAATAGCCGCGCGCCACACTGCCGTTGGACGAAAGCGTGTTTTTGATGTAGAAGCCGACCATGGAGAAATCCGTGCTCTCCACCTCGGTAGCCATCAGCTGTTTGGCAATGACATCGAATGATTCACGCCCGTAAAAGTCGTCGGCGTTAATCACCGCAAAAGGTTCTTTCACAGCCTCCTTGGCGACAAGAATCGCCTGCCCCGTTCCCCACGGCTTCGTGCGGCCTTCGGGAACCGATAATCCAGCAGGAATATTTTCCAAGGTTTGGAAAACGTACTCGACGTCGATTCTTCCTTCGAGCTTGCTGCCGATCGCCTCTTTAAAATCCGCCTCGATATCGGGGCGGATGATAAAGACCACCTTGCCGAATCCGGCGCGGATCGCGTCGTACACGGAGTAGTCGAGAACAATTTCGCCGGACGGGCCGACGGGATCGATCTGTTTGAGTCCGCCGTAGCGGCTCCCCATTCCTGCGGCCATAATTACGAGAGTTGGCTTCATAAAATAGTTCCTTATTTAGTGAAAAATTGGATGGTGGCTTGGAGTCCTTCTTCAAAGCTGGACGTGGGCTCAAACCCGGCCGCTTTCAGCTTATCCACAGAGGCCATGGAATGCTTCACATCCCCTGCACGGTCCGGTGCGTGGACGATTTCTGAAGAAGACCCGGTCAGCTCAATAATTTTCTCTGCGAGACCTTTAATGGTCAGACGCTTCCCGTAAGCCACATTGAAGAAACCCGGCTCCGTATCATTCATTGCCAAGAAAACATTGGCGGCGACGATGTCCTTCACGTAGATGAAGTCGCGGGTCTGCTCTCCGTCGCCAAAGATGGTGATGGTTTCTTGTTTAACGGCTTTGTCGATGAAGATCGGCACGGCGGCGGCATACGCGCTGCCGGGATCCTGCCGCGGCCCGAACACATTGAAGTAGCGCATCACGCCGGTCGCAATCTTTCCTTCACGGGTGAACATGTCGCAGTAGTACTCGCCGTCCAATTTGGTGATCGCATACGGGCTTTTCGGCTCCGGTAGCATCGTTTCCACTTTGGGGACAATGGGGTTATCGCCGTAGTTGGCGGCTGAACTCGAGAAGCACATTTTCTTCACACCGGCCTTCGCGGCCTCTTCAAGAACGACTAGCGTTCCGGTGCAGTTGATGTCAACGCATTCGATCGGCTTATCCATCGACTCCGGCACACTGATCATCGCGGCCATGTGGAAGATGTAATCAACGCCTTCAACGGCTTTTTTCACGATTTCGCGGTCCGTGATCGACCCTTCGATGAACTCATGGTCGAGCCCTTCGAGATTTTTAAGATAGCCTGTGCGCAGGTTATCCAAAACCCGCACGTCCGCCTTCCCCTGAAAATGCTCTACAATGTGACTGCCGATAAACCCGGCTCCGCCGGTGACTAAAACTCTCATTTGTATTTCTCCATGATGCGTTCCATAGCGTCCGATTGACGCTCCATTGATTCGACCATTTTGAACTGCTTGCGACAGCGGTCGATGTTATGCCCCTCACGGTCCGTCTTGAAATAGACATCACCCTGCAGGTAGTCGGTCAGGAAGCGAAGCCCAATCTCAAAGGTGATCAGCTGGCCAGAAAACGGAAGCAGCTCACACTCCTTTTTCGTTAGGAAACCGGAAGCGGTTTCGAGATAGCCTTTCACCAGCGCCTCAAAATAGGTGATGTCCATCTCGACTTTAGAGAGGTCCGTCTCATCCTCAGGGGCGCGGGTGGTGGTGGTCCGAATCATATCGCCGAAGTCGTAGAGAACGGATCCGGGCATCACGGTATCGAGGTCGATCACACAGATCCCTTTACCGGTCGTATTATCGATCAGCACGTTGTTGAGCTTGGTATCGTTATGCGTCACGCGCTCCGGAACCTCTCCGGACGTCATCAAATCAATCACGACATCCACCATCTGCTCGCGTTGCATGGCGAATTCAATCTCCGCTTTCACGTCTGCGGCGCGACCGTGGACATCCGCCGCGATGGCGTCCTTCAACGTATCGAAGCGCGAACGGGTGTGATGAAAGTCTGGAATGGTGTCAACGAGGCGCCCCGGCAAGTCGGCGAGCTGGCACTGGAATTCCCCAAAAGATTTAGCCGCCTCACAGGCCTGCTCCGTGTTTTCAACCACATCGATTCCCACGGCATCTTCAATGAATACATACGTTCGCCAAAAATCCCCTTTGGCGTCGACGAAATAGTCTTTCCCTTCGGTCGTCGGCACGAGCGTGAGCACGCGACGGTCGAGGTCATCCGCACCGGCCTCCTCGAACTTCTTGCGCTGGTGGCGCGTCACACGGCCGACATTATCCATCAGTCCGGGAACATTCTTGAAAATGTTTTTGTTAACCCGCTGGTGAATGTAGTGAACTTCTCTTCCGTCCTGCTCGTAAATCGCTCGGAATGTATCGTTGATATGCCCGCTACCGTACGGCGCTTCGCCGAGATAGGTTCCGGGACATTTGAAAGCTTCTGCTATGTCTTTAAATTGATCCATGGTCGTTCTCCTTTTTAAGCGTTTTTTTGCCAGTCGGGCTTGCCGTTATAGACCCAGCGGTAGTAGTCGGCTAGCTTGAGATCTGTGGCGGCGGCCTCATCAATGAAAACCTTGGCAGACGCGTGATGCTGAAGGATCGATGCGGGCATCATGGCGGCCACAGGGCCCTCCACCGTATCAGCGACCGCCTCGGCTTTATTCGCACCGAAAGCCAGCATAATATTCATGCGCGCATCCATAATGGTACCAATGCCCATCGTAATGCAGTGATGCGGAACCTTCGACTCGTCGCCGTCAAAGAAGCGGGCGTTATCGGCCACGGTCTGCTGCGTCAGTGTTTTGATGCGAGTCCGCGAGGCGAACGACGACGTCGGCTCATTAAATCCGACGTGTCCGTCCGAGCCGATACCCAGCACCTGAAGATCAATGCCTCCGGCATCAACGATGGCCTGCTCGTAAGCCGCGCAGGTCGCGGAAACATCCGCGGTCATGCCGTCGGGAACATGGGTGTTTTCCGTCTTGATGTTGATGTGATCAAATAGGTTTTCGTTCATGAAGCGACGATAGGACTGCTCATGGCCCGCGGGTAATCCGATATATTCGTCGAGATTGAAGGTGGTGACTTCGCTGAAGTCGATCCCTTCCTCTTTGTGCAAACGGATCAGCTCATTGTAAAGTTTCAGCGGGGTGCTGCCGGTCGCCAGACCAATCACCGCGTTCGGTTTCCGGCGCACGAGTCCGGCGATAACCCGCGCCGCGGCGCAACTGCCCTCGTGGGCATCTTTTTTGATAATAATTTCCATTAGAAGATCTCCTTCAAATCGTTCATCGGCAGGAAGCGATCCGCATCCTGCACCGCAAGCAGTTCACCGTTCGCCCACTTGCTCAGGCGGTAAAGCGTTGCAAACGAGAAGTCAGGAACGGCCCCGCCCTGCCCGCCGACAAGCTCGCCCCCACGGCGTACGTTGTCCTGCATCCAGGCTGGCAGCAAGAGATGGTAGGGATTGCGCGCCACTTCCTCAACATGTAGCGAGGTCGCCGCCACGAGGTCTGCCACGGTCTGCGCATCGGCTTCGACCATCAGATTCGGATCGTCCATCGCGCCCCAGAATTCGGTTTCAATCACCGTGCAGGAAAAATCGGCCGGCATTTCCGCCAAGGCCTCCATCACCAGAAAATGCGTGGCAATATGCCGCGAGTTCCAATCCTTGGAATGCGGCATGAAAATCACCTTCGGTTGCTCCGCTTTCAGGATTTCGACAATGTCCTCTTTCTCCAGATTCTGAAAGCCGTTACGTGGCAGAATCGACCAACCCAAATATGCGCAGGCACCCTTGAGCTCTGCGGCGCGGCCGGGCTGGCGCTCGACATTGCTTCCGAACGTGACCGGGACGTTAATGACCTGCATCCCGGCTTCGCGCATCAGGCGCAGCGGAAGCAGACCCACAATGCACTCGTCATCTGGATGCGGGGCAAAGAAAAGAACCTTGTCCGCCGACTCAACCACGGGGGTTTTTCCTTCAACACTCAAACCTTTTGCCGATTCAACGCCGACCTGTATATTTTCTACATAGTTCAGATATGGGTTCATACTTTTTCTCCTATCATCGGAAGGCTGGCTGCCGCCACGGCCTGTCCGTGGCGTTTCATCTGCTCGTCCGGAGTGGTGATGCTAACTTTTTCGGACAGCTCTGGAAACTCCGCACGCAAAACTTCTTCCGCCTTTTCGATAATGATCTGTCCGCCCTCGCCGCTGGTAACGCGTCCGAGAATGAGCAGGTTGCGGAAGTCGTAGAAGTCGGAGTAGTGCGCGATGGTGTAGCCGAAGCAGACGCCGATGGTTTCATAGATTTTGCGGGCACGCTCATCGCCTTCGGCCATCAAGCGCTGCACCTCAACGAGCTGCTCGGCAAATGCTGTGTCCGCCGGGAACTCGATTCCCGCCAGAGGGGCCAGACGCGCCACACCCTGCTGCGAGAAGAACTGCACGCCACAACCGGCATCGCCGGACCACTCATCGGCCGGGCCGTTTTCGCGGTAATCGACCGGCACGAAGGCCAGCTCGTTGATCGAGGAGGTAATGTTTCCTTCCGGATTCACGTACCCCGCCGCCAGGCTGGTGCCCATGGAAATGCCAAGCACGGCGTTATCATCGAGCGACATGGCGGCGGCCAGCGCGGTCACTTCGCCGTCGTTCACGACATCGAACGGGATGTTGTCCCACTCCGCCTGGACCTTCTTAAAGATCGGTCGAACCTTTTCCTCGAACTGGTCTGCGGGGATTCCGCGGAAGAGCGAGGCCACGCGGACTTCGTTGTCGACGTAGACGCCAGCAGCACTGCCTCCGATGGCATCGACACGAGGCAGGTGCTCGGCAGCCAGCTTGAGCGTGTCCATGATACCGGCGTAATGGTATTCCGGATTCTTTTCGAAATAGGGATCCCACCGGATCTCTTTGGAGAAAACAACTTTGCCGTCAATCACAGCCGCGCACTTGCGGTCAGACCCGCCGAGGTCGAATCCGATGCGGCAACCGTCTAGATGGCGACCGAGTGCCGCAGCCTCTTCCTTGGGCTCGGCGATTTCAGCAGCAGGAGCCTTTTCAAACACCAGCGCGCCGTCGAACATTTTTTCGCCGATGATTTCGGAATCGAAGCGCCCGATTTCCGTATCGGCGTAGTGCGCTTTCAGCTTTTCGAACAGTTCGTCGGAACCGTCGAACTTCACCGTGTTGCCGCCGACCGACCAGAGCAGGAACTTCAGGAAACGCTCGGTGTACTTGAAGCTGCGGTCAAGGTCATCCGGTACAACTTTCAGTTCCTGCCGGGCAACAACCTTTTCGCCACGACAAAGCGCGATCACCACCGGCTCGGTGGCATCCTTTTCAAATTCCCGGTTCCAAAGAACCGCCGGAACAAACTCAGTATCTAATATCGGCTTCATCATCTCTCCTCCTATATTTTCAATGAGGTGAGACTCGCAAACCAACCCCAAATCGTGAAGATCAACTATTTATCATATTCAACTTTCTTTTAACAATATTGACTTTTTTGGTTCATGCCGTCACTTTCTATGAATGAGACTAATCGACAAATCACTGCTGAAACTGGAAGAGCCGGAGGATTATTTTCAAGGGGTCGGGAAGGACAAACTGCCGACACCGACTGACATCCTGCTATTTTTTCGGCCGACCCGCGAAAAGCTTCAGCAGGAAGCGTTACAGAACCGATCGCACCACCGCTTCGTGCTGGCCTTCAATCTGAAAACAGAGGGGCATGTGCATGTCGATCATCTATCGCTACCTTTTCAGCCGGGACAGGCCCTGCTAATCCACCCCTATCAGTTTCACCACTTCAGCCATCTGGCTTCCCCGACCCTGAAATGGCTTTTCTGCACCTTCGAACTGGAACCCGGCACCTTTCTCGAACCCCTCCGCAACCGGGTGGTCGATTTGAGCGATAAAGCACAGCAACTCATCACCCACCTGCTAAAGGAATGGCATCAGGAGCATCAGCCCGAAGCGCTTCAAGCGATCCTGCTGCACCTCCTGCTTTCGCTAAAACTTGATCGCAAGAAAACGGGTAGCGACCTGCCCCCTGAGCCGGCAGAGAGCTTGCTGCGAAATATCAACCGCCTGCTGGCCGAGTGGCGGGGGCGCGCGGTACGGGTCGCCAACCTGGCCGATGCGCTCCATCTTTCAGAGTCGTGGTTGCGAGTGCGGTTCAAGGAAACCGCCGGCATCCCGCTGGGTAGCTACATTCAAAACTATCGGCTCAACCGAGCCATGGCGTTACTGCGCACCACCCGTCTCTCTATCGCCGATGTGGCAGAAGAGGCTGGGTTCGGATCGCCGCAGGCCTTCAGCCGAATCTTCAAAAAAGAAACCGGCCAGACACCACGCACATACCGTAAAATTCCTTAATCCTATTAAACGCCGCTGACGGGCGTCGAACTCAACAGGCAGTTGATCTCAAGTAAATTCTGTACGGTCGGCGCAGCGCATTGTTTTGCGAGGCATCCCGTTCATAAGCCAACGGCGAAAGCTTCAGACCGACGGATTCCATGCGCCGCGAGACCTTTCCGGTTTTGGCACCTTTCTCCGGATCGCCAGTCTGTTTGATGCGCGGAAGGGTCAGATTCCGCAGTCAAGGGGCGGGACCCGGATCTAGAAACACCAAGGCCCAGAAATGATTAAATAATAGAACCGACTTGCATGGGTTTAGTTAAAGGGGCCGGAGGTGAGCGCATTAATATCTGCTTCCAGCCCCTGGAGCACCGTCACCAAATCGTCAAATTCAGGAACATCCCCGAAAAACATAACCCGCATCTGGCGGTAGTCATCCGCCAGCGCCTTGAGGGTATGCGCCGGTGGAGGCAACTTAAATGTCCCCGGCGTTGCCAGATCATAATTCGCCCATGATGCTGGGTAGAATTTGGCTTTGAACTCCATCACCGTTCGCAACAGATCCAAATTAGAAAATGCAGCTTGTTTCACATCGGAGTCAGCCGCCATCATGGCCAGATCGTAATAATGGCGCGAATAGCGCGACGGCAAACGTTTTGTTTCAGGACGAAACGCTTCGGCATGAAGAATCGTCGCCTTTTCCCAGAACGTGCGTTCCGCCTTAATGGCTTGAACATAGCAAACGGGTTTGTCGAGTACGTCAGGAAGGGCTTCTGCGACATACGACCGGATTTCATACCGTTCGTTGGGTGTCCACATGGCGAGCGGGCCAATCTCTAACCGGATTTCTGGCCGCAGATAACCGCTGTCAAAACTGGCCGGATATTTAATGTTGATCACATCGGGCGCACCGGCCTCCACTTCGGCAGAACACACGCCCTCAACCAGTCGCTGAACTTCCGGCAGAAAGGTTTGCTCAATGTATTGCTGGGACAGCTCCGGCACGGCCTTGTTAAACTTGTCCTGTTTGGTATTAGATCGCGGAAGGGTCGGCTCTTCCGTCACCACTAAATTCCAATCCAGAATCAAATCGATGTCTTCGGAAAAGCGTTCAATCAGACCAAACACTTTTGAGAGCGACGTGCCGCCCTTAAAGATGATCTTATCGGCGAGGAGGTCGGACTCAAACAGCCGACCGAGCACCCAGACAACCCAGAAATCTTTTTCCACAACACCCGGCAAAATATTCATTGCCCCTGCAGTTTCCAAGAACAGACCCGCTCGGTCTGTCGCAGACAGTTTTACAAATTTATCCATTGTCATCTCCTACGCAGATCTTTCGGATCAGTTCATAAACCCAATCGGTGACAACCGGCGCATCGCGCAGAATCTGTCGGCACTCCTCTTCCGTAAATGCCTTGCGGAACTCGGCAATCCGTTGCTCGTCAAACTGCTCTCGCCCCAGCGACTTGATCGCCTGAACCATCAACGAGGTTTTCGGCTTCAGCTTCATTTCCTTAAGTGCTGTGTTTTTGAACTGAATTGACCACGGATCGGCCTTAATGGTTTTGGTTGGCCCATCGCTCAAATAGAGAATTTTGGCAGGAACCTGTGTAGAGAGGCCCAGCAGGTTTAATGCGGCCGCACCGGAGGGGCGGATCGTCCAGCCTGATTTTCGAGCAACCGCCCGCGCAATCTGGTCAAAGTCGGGGCTGAGATTCTTGCCTAACAGGTCGCTGTATTTTGGATAATCATAAACGCCTCGGAAAACGCGACGAATCGTTCCTTCTTCTTCCAGTCGCATTAGAGCGATGCGGATCGATCCATCACTGCCAATCTCTGAAAAATCGATCTTGGAAAACGACCAACCCCTCCCGTTTCCATATATTCTGCTAACTATTTTGTTTTTAATGGTTTGCATAAAAATACCCTCCATAAATCAGTAACAAATAATACCCATTTTTTATGACAAGACAAGTCTGATTTTAGCTGGAGACAGTCCCTATTTTAAACCTCGCACAGTTACTCAATTTTCGGGCGAAATGCAGCCTCGACGCCTTGAGATTCGTTTGGCTCATTATCTATCTATTCCGGCTCCCCGTCGCCCGTATCCATATTCGTGCTGCGGGGGCCATCTCTAACCGGATTTCTGGCCGCAGATACCCGCACCAACTCCGTGCGGTCTTCCGAAAACCGCTTTACCACATTATCTGTCAGAAAAAACACCCTCGTTTTTCTGACAGAAAAGCAGAAATTTTCGGAGCTCGGAATGATGCGCGGAAGGGTCAGATTCCGCAGTCAAGGGGCGAGCCCCTGATCGAAAAACACGCAGGCCAAGAAACGATTAAATAACAGGACCGGCACCGGCCCCTTCCAATCCTTGGAAAAATAGAAGTCCGATGGTCGGGGTTTCGGGCGGCTACATGTTGGGGATGGAGAGCCGGGGAACCGCTAGATGTCGGGTCGGCATCAAATGTCCGCAACGAGTTCTGGAAGTCCGTCAAGGGAGGTATAAAATCGAGGTAGAATATGCCCCGAAAACCGTCCAGCCTTTCGTTTGCCGTCCGTGATGAGCAGCTGCTTATCAGTCGCAACGGGAGGTGCAACCACCGAATACGGATCTGGCCGCACCCCTACGCCGAAAAGCGGGGCAGGATGCAATGGGAGCGTTTCTATCCCGAGTTCCGGATCATCAGCTATCCTTTGCCGAAACCAAAAGAGAAGCCGCCAACCCTGCAGCTTGATCTGGGGCTAGAGATCGAGTGCAATAGCGTAAACACCACACCAACGAAGAAAGAGGCCTACGACCAGCTCCGGCAAACCATGCCCCGTAGCTATACCATGGCGCTGGCCCCCTTCAAGAGTCACCAGTGGAACATGATGGTCTTCCTCTCCTTCAAGAGGCGTTTTTACGAACTAATCAAAACCAACCCCGCGATCGCCTTCTCGCTGGCCAACCGGCGGGAGTTTAACTGGCGGGTGTACAGCAAAGAGATCAGCCTCGATGACCTGACCGGCATGAAGCAGACCGAGCTACTCAAACTGCTAGGACTGCCTGGGACAAAAAGCCTCGTACAGATCACCAAAAAGATCCAACCCGCCTCCGCGTCTCCGGAGCTAGTCGATACTCTCCGGCACTGCCTGCACCATGAGAGCGTCATGAAAAAGCTCGCGCACCTTGAAAAGATTAATGTAGGGGCTTTAACCCTCCTCACCCGCAGTGATGACCTTCGCGCGCTTATCACTCCGCAGTTGCTCGAGGAGGTCAGTTTGGATCGCGCGCACAACCACTATCCGGCTTCCGCCCATCAACTGGCAGAAAGCCTCCGCTGGCATCGGGAACTTCACCCCGACCACCGCTTTCCGATTCTTCGGACACTGGCAGCCCTCAACACCTATCATGAAGAAATGGTCGCAGAAGGTGACCGCCTGATGGTGGAGGCCGAACGGACCGCACAAGCCGAACGCACAGCACAACAACACACACGGACCGCCGCACGGGACGAGCAGCTTGAAAAACTTAAAAAATTGCTCTCCGCACCCTTCCCTACGCCCCCACTAGAGGGAACCAGCACCATACAAGCACTGCAGACCACTCGGGAAATACGTATTGAAGGACACACTCAGCGCAACTGTGTTGCTGGATATGCAACCCGCGTTCAAACGGGCAGCTGCTACATCTACCGCGTTCTCAAACCCGAGCGAGCCACCCTCTCCATTGTTAAATACCTCGGCGGAGAATGGCGGATCGGCGAACTCTTTCTATCCGGAAACCGACCCGTAAAGAGCGAAACTCGGCAGGCCGTCAAAGACTGGCTCAGTGAGGCTCAGCTCGGGATTTGAGATTTCCAAAGGTTAAAAATTAAAATGCCGACCACACGTCAGTCAGATTTGGAATTTAGCTTCACAGGGAAGACGCTCTCTATTTTTCGAAACAGGCAGGAAGTGCGCCATATTACTGCTTGGCCGAAACCTTTTGCCGAAGACCTTACCCCTGATGGGAGCGGCGTCCGCATCTGCCCCATCTTCAGGATCATATCCAAACCGCTACATAGATCTGGAAAGAACCCAGACAACCAGCTTGAATTGGTTCTGGATATCGGCACCACTTCCAACACTTTCAAATGCAGTAAAAAACAAGCATACGATCATTTGCGGCAAAGCATTCCTAAAGAGTATTCAACCCGACTGTCAGCATTCTATAGTCATCAATGGAACCCTCTTCGATTCCTCTCCACAAACGGAGACTTTCTTGAATTACTTTCATCGAACCCGCCACTGGCCTATTTTTTGGCGAACCGCTCCGAGATCAGCGAACGGGTGTTTTGCGATGTGCTGAAAATCGACGATCTGATTCGTATGCCTCAGACCGCCCTGATGGAAAAGCTTCGGCTGCCGGACACAAAAAAGGCAGTCAAGCTTATGCGCAAACTGGCTCCGGAATCTGCATCGCCGGAAAACCTAAAATTATTTAAGACGATTTTGGAGTCGAATCATTTGACATCAAAAGCCGCTCATCTCCGACAAATCAACACCGGAATCCTACATCTACTAAACCTAAAGCCTAGAATCCTTGAGCCGCTCACATCTAAATTACTTGTTGAGATCTCTAACGATCCACAGAGCCGCTTTTCGCAACAGGTCGCCGTACACTTTAAGGAAACCGTCAGCGTATATAATCGCCTGCACGGTCGCCGCAGACAGCCGCTAAAAATTAAAAGCCTGAAACAGCTCCAGGAACTACACACAGAGCTATTGACATGGCATACAGAACAAAGCGACGGACAAAGCAAGGGAACATTTCCGCCACCGCCCATCCCGGGGAACCGCCGAATTGTCCCCCTCAAAACAGGAAAAGCGCTATGGACGGAAGGAAAAGCCCAGCACATTTGTGTTGGCGGTCGCAGATATGCGGACGCCGTCCGTGCCGGCGAAAAATACATCTACGTGATTAAAGAGCCGCAACGGGCTACACTCTCCATCGGAAAAGGCTCCGGAGAGACCTGGTTCATTAGTGAACTTCATGCGAGCTGCAACCAATCGGTCCGAAAAGAAACGCGAGAAATGATTGAAGAGTGGCTGCAAGAAAATCAGGACGGGATCTAATCAAAATGGGGGGTCATCATCGTCCCATTCGACAGAATCCCCGGGACGGGGCTTACCTCCGCCCTCGGGTTCCGGCGGAATCACCGGTCGATCCGGCTCGCGGTCAGGGGGCGTCGCCGGGACCGCGTCATCATTTTCGATCTTCCAGCCGACGAGATTATTGAAATACTTCCCGTTGTGCTCACGTCCGCGAATATCGAAAAACACTTTGAGCTCCTGTCCTTCCGACACATTGTCGAGCAAACTGATCTTCTCCTTAAGAAATTCGAGATTGATGTCCTGTGAAAAGCGGCCATCCTCCACGGTTACGACCACTTCACGCTTCGAAAACCCACTCGCAAACGTCTGCGGCTCCTGTATCAACTTCACTTTTCCTGTTAAATCATATGTCATATTTTTTTCTCCTTCTCTTACAAATTTTATAAATTAAAAGCCACTCGTCTGCACAGCCATCTGACAGGCGATCCGAGTTGAAATTCTTCGATACTCCTTCGACGGAATATCCTTAATCACCGACGCCCTCAACCGAATGGCATCCATGTCGCCCACCTCAATCGCCTTTTCGAAGAGAAGCAGTCCCTTTTCTAAATCCTTATCCACGACCGTTCCGTTGCAAAAAATTGAACCAAGCAGTGAAAGCGCGCGCGGATAGTTCTGTGCGGCGGCCCTGGAATACCACTTGAGCGAGGCCGCTATATCTTTTGGAGCCCCGCACACACCTAACCTGTGAAATGTCCCCAGTTGCAACTGGGCTTGGGCATCCCCCGACTCTGCCTCTGCAAGCAACTCCGGCCCAAACCGAAGCGGAACAACGATCGGCATTAGCAACCCAACCTTCTCCTCGCCTCGGAAGATACAAACGGGCGCTTTTCGGTTCCCTGTCATGCTGAAGCGGAGCAGTTCCGAGGGAATTCGCCGGATCAGAAAGGAAATGTACTTCCTGTTTAAGACAAGACCTTCCGGCCCGGAAAAACTGCCGCTGTCTAAAACAGACAGGTCCGTGAATCCAAAGGAGTGGATCGGCGGAAAGGCCAAATACTCGCGGACCATCTCGTATTGCCTTGCAGTGCCATTGTTGTGAGGGAGCGGATCGACAAACGCCACCCGTTGGTCGAGCAGAATACACCTGTCCGTGACGTATGCGCGATCATCCACCCGTAAGCTGATTTTCCATTCAATTGGGTCTGTCGTATCCATGAGAGAAAGATATCACAGCCAGTCAACTGCGGGGAAACGGCGACGTCAGCGGACGTCCTAATCCGGCTCAAAACCTATCAAAGCTCAAAGTCAGGCTTTGATGAAGACAATCGCAGTAGGTTTGAAATGATGTGTCTATGCTCATCCATTTGAGGTTTTGACGAGAAGAGACTGTCTTTTCCTTCAAAAATAGCCATCCCCGACCCGATCTCTACAACGAGGTGGTCAAATTTTACAAATCGATCATGCGCCGCACCCCCGAACGCGCGTGCAGGAGCAAGGTGCAGCTTTAATGAGCCGACGCCCCCGCGCGACAACCGCTCGCTCATAGCTTCTAATCGAGATATTGCATCCGGGCGAGACACATCCTCTTTCCTACTCCCATATGCAGAAAAAATTGTGACGTTCGCTTTTCGGGCGGCCCCATCCAGCAAAACAAGAAATGTTTCGAGACCGTTTCTTTCCCGATAACTTAATGCATATCGGTCAACGATTGTAATGTTCTTTGCCATAGAAGCGATCGACTCGAATCTTTCAGCCCATATCCTGCTGGTCTGCATGCTTTCAATGGGCTTATTTGCTAAAAGTTCCGATTGTTCGAACGCTTTCGTCGTATCAATATCACGCAACTCACCAAGCTCTATGTTTGGTGCGGCCTGATGAAGTTCATCGTGCAACAACTCGAGCCAGTCTTCTTCCATACAAATCAAATCAATATCTTTTGCGGCGAGCGACGCATTCTCGGGATGATCATGTAACGCATTAACTCCCATCCAAGACTCATGACTAGGCCGCAACCACGCCTTCTTTTGCTTCCCCAGCAACTTCTGCCACATGATCCGCGGTGCCTGAGGCAAGCTATTTATTACATCAGCCAAATCGGATTCAGAAACCATCGGCGAATTGTGAATAAGTACGCCGTACGACTGCCACGCCTTCAGTAGACGTTGATGTTCTGGCAAACGGGCTGAGGCCAGCGCTTCAGGATCTACTGCGAAGCGGGTTAGCATTAGAGGCCTCCCATGATTTCATTAAACCCTTCCTCAAAAAAACCTTCCGGCCATTCGTCGATAAATTCTCCATTTTCATCGATTCGTATTGGGGTTATCCGTCAAAATATAGCGAGGATGAAAAGCTTCACCATCACCGGATTGGCGCTGATTCCATCTAATAAAAAAGAAGGGTTGCTCGGAGGGCCATTCTGAAATTCTTCTTAGATCAGGAATAATGAACCTCTCCAAGACGTCTTTAAAATGCTCTGCACTACCGCTCGTTCGACTGCTCAAGTGACACTCTAATCGTCGCACAGGAAACAACATGTTATTCAGAAAAGCGATTATTGGCTTTCGGCATCGTCGGTCTTCGGCACTAAAATATGGATCTACAAACATCACTTCTTGCGCCATCATTAACAAATATGATGCTGCCGCAGATAATTCGCCACTATTTCTCCGCACCGCTCGTTCTCGCTCAACTCGCCATGCATCAACACTTTCATCCAGCAGATCGACATCCAAAATTAAGGCATCTTGAGGGTTCTTCGCGATGATAGCCCTGAACTCCATTTGTTCATGAGATGACAGCGCATTGGTCTGCCAGTTTTTTTGCAAATCAAAATCACGATACAGGTTTACTAAAGCCGAGTTCTTCAGCTGCTTCAACTTTTCAACAATCCTAGCCCGAGCAACTGGTCGGCACTGGTCTGTAGATTTCAGAACCTCGCGGCACCAATTATCAGGGAAGTTAGAAATTAACCGCCCTTTACTTACCCCGCACTGGTCAGCGACATAGCGGAATGTTTCCCATGTTGAGAGAGCCTGCGGATCAATGGCATATTCGGCAAGCAGCATCAGAACAACTCCTCTGCACGTTCATCGAAAAAGCCTTGAGGCCATTTTTCTGCGAAATCTCCATCATCTGTAATGAGTAGCTCTTTAATCCGAACCCCAGCCTTCACCTCTTCAACATAAAGTACCCCCACATCGTCTGTCCTGAGTGAGAATTTCTTATTGCGCCCGCGAAGTTTCTTTTCTGAGGTTTCACGGATACGGCGTAATAGACGAAGGATCAGGTGCTCGCTATGGGTTTCGAGCAGGAAGGTGCGCTCGGGATAGCGCCGCATCTGGGAAATGAATAGATCGCCGAGATTGCACTGGATGGCTGGATGTAGGTGCAACTCCGGCTGTTCGACCGAAAGAAACCGACAACCGGGGGCCATTGCGCCAGCCACAACGGGGATCACCTGTGAGACGCCGGTCCCCACATCGCAGGGTTCTACATCCGTTTTGCTTTTCACATCCCGCATACGGACGGTATTTTTTCCTGTCACCTTCGGAATCACATCCTTCAAGGGAGTCTCTGCCAACTTTTCTAAAAGTTCGTCCGAAACGGTCAGTTCTCGGCAACCAACAAACTCGTAGCCGAGGTTCAGCCGGTCATAAGTAGACTGCTCGAACCATGTTTTGCCAGCAACGATGTCGTTCAGGAGCACATCCCAGCCAGCCATGCCATCGGCCCAACGCCCGGATGTGGATGTTTTCTGAGGAAGATAATTGCGGGGCGGTATCGCCCGGATCGGGCCGATGTAGCGCATTTGCTCCAGCTCTTTGGCGATTAATTCTCCGGGGCCGGCGATGATTGAACTGAGCGATGCGTATGCCTCTACCGTTTCATGAACGTCCCGATCCCCTATATATTCCTTAAAAGGCAAAATTTCACCCCATATGGGCAGGGTTCTTTCATCATTATAATCCAACGTTGACTCTGCTCTGATGACCTCCTTTTCCTCGGAAGAATTGTTCAAAAATAATTCACAGTGCCGCCCTCTTAGTTTTGAAAGCTGGGCTTTGTATCCACCAATAACCGACATGAGTTTTATTCTGATCGGGCTGGGGTCGATTTCGGCAAGATCAAAACCTTCCGCCAGCTTTCGCAAGAGGGTGAAAGTTATCTTTCTATTGGCAGGGACGATTACATCCCCCGTTTCCCGATTCACTATATCTAGAGGGACCTTCTCGTTCTGCAACAATGATTTCAGATCATCAAAAAGTTCATCCATCCGTTTTTGAAACTCGCTAACTTGATCGTCAAACGCAGAACATTGCGCGTCCTCACTTCTAAAATTGTCTATAACGCCCATGATTTTGATGCGAATAGGGCTTGGATCAACTTCAACATGCTCGAAGTTTTCCACCAGCTTCCACAGGAGTTTTTTTGTTATTTTTCTGTTTGAGGGAATGATCACATCCCTTGTTTTCATATTCACCACATCTAAGGGGATCTTCTCCCCCAGAAAAATATTGCTAAAAGCTTCAACGAAGTCCTCTTTGTGGTCATGCAACCGCTTATCACAATCGGCCTGCATTTGGGCTAGCTGTTCACCTAATGGTTTGCGCTGAAATGACTTCGCAACGGAGTATTTATGGGCGATTTCCTCCAGCTCTGACAGCTGCACTGCCAGATCATGACCATCACCAGAATAATCCAGGCTGTCAAGAGTCAGAGATTCTAGGTATGCCGCTTCATTGAAGTGTCTCTTTCTTATGGATGCAACAGGCTGACCATCCATACACACTGTATATTGAGAGACAAATGGGAGAGAATCGTCCTGCGGTTTTTGAACCGTGAACTCAACAAATGTTTTTGCGGGCTGAGAAACAGAAGAAGGCTGATTGTTCAGATTATCGGCCAACTCTCCAGAGACAGCTCGCTTTAATCCATAAGGCGGAAGTCCATCGTCGCTCAGGACATATTCGAAGCCGATTTTGATTTCTTTGGACAGGTCATGACCGTGGACGAGGTTTCGGAATCCGCCGAGGTTTATTTTTTCGCCACCGAACTCGGTGACATCGGCATCGGGGTTGCGATTATTCATCACCTCATGGGCATAGAGCAGAGCCTGTAACACGGTGCTCTTGCCGGCGCTGTTGGCACCGAAGAGAAGCGTAATCGGCTTAAGGGGGATGGTGACTTTTTCGCCGATGCCTTTAAAGTTTTCGATGGTGATGCTGGAAATGCGGCCCTTGCGAGAAAGCCCGTCATCTTTTGCAGATGAGGTTTTATTCGATGTCCGAACTTTAGCGGGGTCAAAACTACGATCCATTTCGCCGCTGTTGGCCCACTCGACCAGGGCGTCGCACTGCTCCTTAACTGAGAAGTAGAGAGAGCCGATGCGCTTGAGCAAGGGCACCCCAACCTTTTCCGTCAGTTCAGTCAGCTCGTCACCCGAGTTTACGACGCCCTTTAGCAGATCGTCGCGATCCTGACAGAAACGGTCATCATCTTTATCCAGCGCTTCAAGCTGGTTTTCGTGATGACGCAACTCATCCTGCATTTCAACAAGCCGCGC
>Ga0307990_1001676_pt1 | contig 18378 bp, 21 predicted proteins | sample EllFjometagen129_FD_203168 | JGI IMG/M metagenome (GOLD analysis project Ga0307990, IMG submission 203168) | Marine microbial communities from Ellis Fjord, Antarctic Ocean - #129 | ecosystem: Environmental > Aquatic > Marine > Unclassified | place: Southern Ocean | collected 2014-10-08
TTAGGCCCTTTACGATTATCTTTTAACCCTTTTAATCCTAATAAATTGTATGACTTCATCCAGTCACTTACCGTATTTGTTCTTATACCAAATATCTCAGCAACTTCTTTTTGCTTCAACCCTGATTTAATCATAGATATAGCTCGTTTACGAAAAACATATCGCTCTGCACTTGTTAGTGTTCTAAAATCCATTTTTTCCATACCATAAAGATACGAAAAATAAATCAAATAATAGCGTTATACTTTCACTTGGTTAATAAACGCATAAGCTTATATATTGTTTAATCCAATAAACTAATAAATTGCATCAAATGTATGAGATTCAAGCCCGATATGGATATCGCTATTTAAACTATCAGCAGGAAAAATCCCATAATGATAATATCCGAAGATAAAATGATTGTCTTGAGGATTAGTTGGGTCATTCATTTTTTTAGGATAATCCCATCTTGTATAAAATGCTAAACTATCTGAATACAGCATTAATTCAAAGCCTTCATCGATGCTGTCACAAGTTATATATTGCGTAGTATCCCAGGCATTTAAATAAGAAAAATTGTGTGAAACATAGCCTAATGGAAATCCACGATATTCGAGTCGAAGACTATCGAAATCCATATTTGTATAGTTGACAAAACTAATGTGAGCAGTTACCGGATCATATGTTTCATGTCGGTTACATGATGTAAAAAACACGAGGCATAGTAAAAAAACAAAGCAGCTATTTTTTTTCATTGATTTCACTTTGTATAGATAACGGGATGAGCTTGTAAAAATTATATACAAACCAATACGGTAAAAACTCAAAACGATTTACTGTTTGTGAAATTTTCGCTTATGATTGGCTATGTGGATATCCACAGACACTCCCCTACTCCAGCTCCCCTGCTTCATAAAGTGTTTTCACACGCTGCAACAGCTTTATCCAAGTTCCGATTTCAACATCAATTCCCCATGATCCGGGAAAAATTTTCTCCATACGGATGATGGTTAAAAATGAGCGTCGAATAAATTGAATATCGGTATTTCGCATTTCACAGGGACGACTAATCGTCTGGTTCATGGTTTTCATCCACTTGGAAAAGAGTTCGCAGCGTTCGTGTTCATTTTCCGAACCAAGCACAACAAATTCAATAAGTTTCTCATAATTTTCAACTAACCCTGAATCAAATAAAGCTTGTATAAACGCATAAAATTGCGGTGTATATTCAAACTCCCGTTCGTTGTCATAGCGAATATAATCTTCTTCGTTGATATCCTTCAGAAAATCAATGTAAGCTAAAGTCTGCGGAATATTTTCCAATTTCAGATCGATATGTTTTTCTTGTTTGTTCACACTGTTAATCTCTTTTACTTGAAACAAGAAAGAACTTAAAAAGTTTGCACGTTAGAGGGATTTGATACAATTAACTGAAATTAGCAATTAATTCACTCATTTTTCATCACATTTTTTGTTTCAGGAAAACCTGATGAATAAAGGATTTCGTAGTCTTTTTCAGGATGATCAGACCCGACAATAAGCATTAACTCAAGTTCAGGGATTGTTTCAGCCAAACTCAAAGCTTGCTCAGCATTCATCAACATGAAAGCCGTTGCCCAAGCATCAGCATACACGCAGGTTTCATGAATCACAGTTGCCGACAGGATATCAGTTTTTTGGGAATAGCCGGTTTTAGGATTAAGAGCATGCCCCATAGCCTGTCCGTTGTGCATGTGATATTTGCGATAATTTCCTGAGGTTGCAATGGCTTTTCCTAATAAAGTCAATTGAGTAAGTGATTCGTGATTAAGTGCGATAGAATCCTGGATTGGTTTATCAATACCAACATTCCAGATTGTTCCTTTGTGATTGGTTCCCTGTGCATAGATTTCACCCCCAATTTCAACCAAGAAATTTTCAATTCCCATGGTTTTGAGGTTTTCAGCAAGATAATCCACTGACAAACCTTGTGCAATGGCATTTCCGATAATCTGCATTCGATTATCCTGTTTTTTGATTTCATGATTTGTCAATTGCAGTTTTTCAAATCCAACAATTTCAAGCAGAGAATCAATCATTGCTGAATCGGGCAAAGCTCCTGTTTCATAACCAAAACCCCAAGCGTTTGCAAGCGGGGCAATCGTAATATCAAACCGTCCCTCGCTTAGCATCCAAACTTTTTCTGCCACCACAAACATACGTTCAAATAATGAGTCGATTTTCACAGTTTCATTGCGGTTAATTCGGGAAATTAAGCTGGTGGAATCGTAATTATTCAAACTTTGATTAAATGTTTTCAGCAGCGAATCAATTTCCGGAGCAATGTCCTTATCATGCTCATAAATAACAGAAAACGTGGTTCCCTGAATGTATCCCTCATATTTATAATAATCAGGCTTAGCTGAATAACAAGCAAAAAGGCTCACAATCATACCGATTATGAGCCCTGCAATATAAATTTTCTGTTTCATACTTATCATCCAAAATCATCATAATCAATCATTTCATCCGGTACTCCGAGATTATCGAGCATTTTAAATACCGCATCGTTCATCATCGGTGGACCACAAAGATAATACTCTATTTCTTCAGGCTCCTCTTTTTTATTCAAATATTCTTCAAGTACGACATTGTGAATAAAGCCTGTATATCCGTCCCAATTATCTTCTTTCATTGGCTCCGATAAAGCGATATGGAAATTAAAATTCGGGAATTCTTTTTCCAGTTCGCGGAATTTTTCTTCATAGAAAATCTCACGTTTTGAGCGAGCACCGTACCAATAAGAAATTTTTCGGTCTGATTTTTCGGTTTCCAAAAGGTGTAAGATATGCGAACGCAATGGAGCCATTCCTGCCCCACCGCCGATATAAACCATTTCTTTATCGGTATCTTTAATAAAAAACTCACCATAAGGTCCTGAAATCATGACTTTATCACCGGGTTTTCTAGAGAAAATAAAGGAAGAACAAATCCCCGGATTCACACTTTTAAAACTATTTTTCTTAGCATCCCACGGTGGAGTTGCAATACGGATATTAAGCTTAACAATATTTCCTTCGGCAGGATGATTTGCCATGGAATAAGCACGATATGTTGGTTCCGGATTTTTCATATTTAAATTCCACATATTGAATTTATCCCAATCTTCGCGGAATTTTTCCTCCACTTCAATATCTTTTCCGAAGTCCACTTTAATCTTCGGCACATCAATTTGAACGTAACCACCAGATCTAAAGTTAAGCGCTTCGCCTTCGGGCAGTTTAACAACAAACTCTTTAATAAATGTTGCCACATTTTTATTTGAGATGACTTCACACTCCCACTTTTTGATATCCAGCACTTCTGCAGGCACTCCGATTTTCATGTCTTCACGGATTTTCACCTGACAGCCAAGTCTCCAGTTATTTTGCTGTTCTTTTCTGGAAAAAAAGCCGGTTTCTGTGGGCAAAATATCGCCGGCACCTTCAAAAACCTGACATTTACACATTCCGCATGTACCACCTCCACCACAGGCCGAAGGGAGGAAAACTCCATTATTTGATAGTGTTGACAAGATAGTTTCTCCCGGATTAATTTCAATGACTTTATCTTCATTAATTGTCAAATTAACTTTTCCTTGTGGTGTTAATTTCCGTTTTGCGAATAAAAGCATTGCAATTAGCAGCAACACAACTAAAAGGAAGACACCGATACTGGCGAGGATTATTCCTGTTTGACTAGTTAACAATATCATAATTCAATCTGTTATCAATTAAAGTTCTATTCCCATAAATCCCATAAAGGCAAGGCCCATAAGGCCGGTAATGATAAATGTAATACCAAGCCCTTTAAGCGGAGCAGGAACATTCGAATATTTTATTTTCTCACGGATAGCCGCGATTCCAACTATGGCAATAAACCATCCGATTCCTGAACCAAAGCCATAAGTTGTTGCCTCAGCAATATTCGCATACTCCCGTTCTGCCATAAACAATGACCCCCCGAGTATTGCGCAATTAACCGCAATCAAGGGAAGGAATATCCCAAGATTTGCATAGAGTGTCGGGGAAACTTTTTCAACAATCATCTCCACAAGCTGCACCATCGAGGCAATTACAGCGATAAATAAAATGAATCGGAGAAATCCCAGGTCAACATCAGCCAACTCAGGACTTAGCCACACAAGTGCACCATCAGCGAGCAAATAGTTTTCAATCAGATAATCAATAGGAACGGTAATAACCAGCACGAATACAACTGCCAAACCTAATCCGACCGAGGTTTTTACTGTCTTAGAAACAGCGAGGTAAGAACACATGCCTAGGAAATAGGCAAAAACCATGTTCTCAACAAATATCGACTTTACAAATATATTAACGAGATTTTCCATGGCGATTAGTTTTCTTCAATGAGTTCACGATTACGGCTTCTTTGCACCCAAATAATTACTCCGACAATAATAAGAGCCATCGGAGGGAGAATAAAGAGCCCATTATTTTCATAACCTATTTTAAACAATCCGAGCTCGGCAAAAATCGGATATCCAAAAATGGTTCCACTTCCTAAGAGTTCTCTAAAGAACCCGACAATAATAAGAATTGCGCCATATCCTGCGGCGTTTCCTAATCCATCAAGCAAACTTGGCCAGGGTTTATTTGCTAATGCAAAAGCCTCAAGACGCCCCATAATGATACAGTTCGTAATAATCAATCCGACAAAAACGGATAACTGTCTTGAGACATCGAAAAGGAAAGCTTTCAGCGCCTGATCAACAATAATAACCAGCGATGCAACAACAACTAACTGAACAATAATTCGTATTCGCGACGGGATAGTCTTTCTCAGAAGAGAAATAATCAGGTTACTGAAACCCATTACAAACATAACGCTCAATGCCATAACAATGGATGGTTTAAGCTGTACTGTAACAGCTAATGCTGAACAGATTCCAAGCACCTGAACTGTAATCGGATTGTTTTTATTAATCGGCTCCGATAATAAGCGCAGATTTTTTCTGGAAAATAAAGGTTCACGTTCTTTCATGATTATTCTCCTCCTCCTTGAGTTAATTCTTGTTTAAAATAATTCATATATGGCTCCAGACAATCATACATCATGTCTTCCAATCCATTGGAAGTAATTGTCCCTCCAGAAATTGCATCGACAGCATACGGATTGTCTTCTTCAGCACCACCTTTCACTACCTTTACTGAAACAAATTCTTGGTCGTCATTAAGAATTTTTTTTCCGAGAAATTGTGCTTGAAATTTTTCAGTATTAATTTCAGCACCAAGCCCTGGCGTTTCTGACTTATGGTCAAAACTTGCTCCGTAAATAGTTTTCATATCATCATTCAAAGATATGTATCCCCAAATCGGTCCCCAAAGACCTTTCCCTTGCAACGGGATAATAAGTTTTGTACTCCCATCATCAATGGCACTGACAAAAATTGGCAAACTACGATCTGGAACTGGCTTTGAAATCTCTTTTTTCAAGTCCGTTTTAAATGCATTTTGTCCTTCAAGTAATTTACCTTCAGAATTTACCACACGAGAATCGACAATATATTTATCGTACAAATCCAGGGCTGTTTCGGCATTAGTGTCAACTTGAATTGCTTTCAGGATATCCTGTTTTTTCTGGACCTCCTCATTAAAATCCTGAAATGGTTTTAGTTTTGTTGCGATAAATGAAAGCACCGCAGCAACAATAACCACCATAAGGACTGCATAAATAAAGATGTATGTATTACTGTTTTTATCCATGACTATGTGGTTTTTAATCGTTTCATACGCTTTTTAATATTTCCCTGCACCACATAGTGGTCAATCAGTGGTGCGAATACGTTCATTAGAAGGATTGCCAACATGGTTCCTTCTGGATAAGCCGGATTGAGCACTCGAATAAGGATTGCTAAAAATCCGACAAGAAATCCATAAATAACTTTTCCTTTTGCTGTTTGTGACGCAGTTACAGGGTCAGTTGCCATAAAGACCATTCCGAAAAGGAAAGAACCAATCAGCAGATGCTCCCACCAAGGAATTTCCATGAATGGATTTACAGCAAACGCATTTAATATTAGTCCCATACTAATACCACCAGCTAACATAGATAGCATTATCCTGAGGCTTCCTACACGGGTAATAATTAATATGGCGGCTCCTATAAGAATTGCAATTTTAGAGGTTTCACCGATGGAGCCGGGAATATTTCCGATAATCATATCCATTGTATCGATTCCTGCCCCGTTTCCGAGTGAAAATCCTGTATTTCCTGCGGCTGCCTGAGCTAAGGGAGTTGCTCCGCTGAAAGCATCGAGGGTTTGGCCGTCAACCATTCCTCCAATCCACACTTTATCTCCTGACATCCATGCAGGATATGCGAAAAAGAGAAAAGCACGAGCAGTAAGTGCCGGATTTAAAATATTCATTCCGGTTCCACCAAACACCTCTTTTCCGATGATTACGGCAAAAGCTGTTGCCACTGCAACCATCCACAAAGGCACGTCGGCTGGCATAATAAGCGGAATCAAAAATCCGGAAACTAGAAATCCTTCATTAACTTCGTGCCCCCGAATTTGAGCGAATGTAAATTCAATTGCCAAACCGACAACATAACTTACAATAATAATGGGAAGCACCTTCAAAAGACCGTACCAAACTGCCGGCCAGAATTCCGGATTTTCGCCCATTGCCAAAAAATGTTGATGTCCGGTATTATAAATTCCAAATAACAAACTGGGAACCAAAGCAATAATTACCACCAACATAGTTCGTTTCATATCCATTGCATCACGTATATGTGCCCCGCTTTTAGTTGTATGATTGGAGACAAATAACATGGTTTCAAACGCATCAAAAGTAGAGTGCAATTTCTCAAATTTCCCTCCCTTTTGAAAATGCGGTTTAATTTTATCAACTGTTCGTCTGAGCTTACTCATTGTTGTATATTTTCAGGATTAACTCATTTCTTTACGTAACATATCAAGTGATTCACGCAAAACTGACTGCACTTCAGTTTTTGATGTACACACAAATTCACACAAAGCCATGTCTTCTTCAATCACCTCATATATGCCTAATTGTTCCATTTTGTCAATGTCTTTAATCATGCAGGCTTTAATCAACTGTTGAGGATAAATATCTAAAGGACAAACCTTTTCGTATTCGCCGGTTAACACATATGCTCGTTCTCCACCATGATAATTGGTGTCCAAACGATACTTTTTGCCAGGCATTAACCAAGAGAAATAGGCTCTTGAAAATGAGAATTTTTTAAATCCAGGCATCAACCAACCAAAAAGTTCATAATAATCACCTTCCGGGATAACGCAGATTTGGTTTTCCTGAAAGGACAAATATCCGTCTTTATCAATCTGCTTTCCGGTTAAAGGATTTCCGGAAATCACACGCACATTATCCTGCGACAAACGAGAATTAAGTATTTCTTTAGCAGATTGTCCGGGAAGTACCTTAACATATCCTGTTTGTGCTGATTCTGAACCTGTCAATGCAATTGTCCGTGAAAAATTAATCTGTTTAGTTAAAAACAGCCGACCAATCATTGCGAGATTTTGAATATTGACAGTCCAACAAATTTCACCTTTATTGATAGGCCGAATTGCATTGATTTGTGTCCCGACATTACCGGCAGGATGTGGCCCCTCAAACCGATTGATAATTGTATGAGGAAGATTTTCAAACAATGCATTTTCAACTTTTGCATTCAGCCCAAGGTTAATTTCTTTGCCGGTAATTTTATATAAAACTTTCATCCCGCCTTCCAGTTCTTCCTGCATGTTTTCAAGGATAAAATTAAAATCCGGTGCCAGTGGAGCTGAATCGAATGTGGAAACAAACACAAAATCGGGTTTTGTTTCTGGATCAGCGATAACTCCATATGGCCTTTGGCTTATCATAGGCCAAAAGCCAGTTTGCAAAAGCGTTTTGATAATATCAACAGACTCTGATTTCTGATAATCTGAAATTTCGTATGTTTCCGGTTCCTGCTTACCATCGGATTCAATGATAATTTCCAGCAGCTTTCGTTTTTCGCCACGCACAATCTCCTTTACAATGCCACTTACCGGGGAGCAGAATTGAACTTCCGGATGAAATTTATCATAATAAACGCTTGTGCCTACCTTAACAGCAGTGTCAGGTTTTGCAACAACTTTCGGGCGAATCCCATGAAAATCAGTCGGTTTTAATGCATATAATTTACCGGGTGACACATCAATGATTTGCTTTTCAGCGTCGCCTTTTAATGGGATATTTAGTCCTCGGCGTACTTTTATTGGTTTACCCATACCTGTGAGTTTTTCTTAAACAGAACAAATGTATAGTTTCTCTTTATGAAAACAATCAAAAAATGACATATATCATATTTTTTAATGACCGTTGTCTTTAATTATGCGTTTCTACTTAACTGAATTAACCGTTTTTTGTTTAATATTTTAATAAAAGATTTTGATTCTTCAATAATTCCATCTGCTTTAATTGCCTGAATTGTACGGATTACGCTCATCATAGCCATGCCTGAATAATTACCCAAATCACGACGCGACAAAATCATTGGAAACTCATCCGCCTTAAACACATTATCCGCTAAATATAAAATAACATCAGCAACTCGGCCATGCATTTGCTTCTGATTTAAGCTGCTAATGCGATAAAACAGATAATCGTTTTGATTATTTAGATTCTTTACAATCCGTGAAGCAAACTCACCACTATTAAGCACAGCATCCTCAACAAATTTTCGAGAAATATCACAAACCTGAGCTTCAGTTAAAGCAATTACGGAGTATTTTGCAATATCATTACCAAACAATCCGCTTAAACAAATCATTCTGCCTTTGGGAACTACATCAAGCAGCACAGTTCCGGTTTCCGTCTCTAATTCCACTTTGACATATCCAGACTGCACAAACATGATATGATTTACCATGGTGCCTTGCTTAATGAGTGTTTCTCCCCGCTTAAAACGGACTTTATTACGCTGCTTACTGTCGTTTAATGCCTCTTCAAATAGCTGATCATAACCCTCAAATGGATTTTCACAACCTCCTGCATCATAATGTAAAATCTGATCTTTCATTTTCGATTGTTTTTCGATAATACAAAACTAAAAAAAATCATGACATATATCTATTATTTGTTATTCTTATATTTTATATTTACTTTTCAGATGTTTAAATATTTTGCACCATCTATCGTTAATTATTTAACAGGGGATATCCCGACTTTGTTTACATTTGTTTCGTGAAAGTTCACTTTTTATTCTTAAGCATATGAAATTAAAATCATTTATCGTATCGTTTATCATTTTAATGATTGTCTGGTTGCTGCTGACAAGCAGTTTTGACATTGCTTATTTGATAACCGGAGCTGTGATTTCTGCAATATTATCTTTATTGCTTTGTAATCGGTGTACAATCTTTAAAGGGATGAAACTACATCCTTTAGCCTTAGTTTACACGCTAATTTATTTGTTCGTTTTTCTTTTTGAACTAATAAAATCAAATTTGGACGTTGCCAGACGGGTATTATCTCCTTCCTTGCCAATAAATCCGGGGATTGTCGAAGTAAAAACCCAATTGAAATCTCCTATGGCACGCATGATTTTAACTAACTCCATTACATTAACACCGGGAACACTTACTATAGATATTGTGGATGACAGCATTTTTATTCATTGGATTGATGTAAAATCAACCGATAAAACTGAAGCCACAGCGAAAATTGTAAAACGATTTGAAAACATAATAAGCAAGATTTATGATTAATACGATATTATTAATATCCGCCGGATTTATTAGTCTGGCATTGCTTCTCAGCCTTTACCGATTTATTAAAGGTCCATCAGTGAGCGACCGTGTAGTATCTTTTGATATCATCACAATCAGTTCATTAGCACTCATTGCTTTAATCGGATATATTTCAGGGCGTGGCATATATATAGATGTCGCACTGGTGTACGGATTATTGAGTTTTATCGGAGTAATCATTGTCGCAAGATACTTAGAGCGTGGCATTTAACCCACAATTAACAGAATTATTATGGAAACATTAAAGATTATAGGAGCATTCATTCTTTTGAGCGGGTCAATTTTCATTTTCCTTGGCTCATTGGGCTTAGTAAGAATGCCGGATGTATATAACCGAATTCAAGCAGGAACAAAAGCCTCAACACTGGGGACACTGCTTAGTTTAACAGGGATTGCGCTTATGATGCCCTCTTGGTGGACACGCTTATTGCTGCTAGCAATTTTCATTATTATCACCAATCCGGTGTCAAGCCATGTTTTGGCCAGAGCAAGCCACAAAGCAGGTATAAAACTGTCAAAACGAACAGTATCTGATAAATACAAAGCATACAATCAATCAAAAGAGGAGGAAGAGCATGGAAACGAATCTTAATATTTTTCTCGCCATAGTTATTGGGGTGCTGGCCCTAGTTTTTGCCATTATTGCAATTTATCATAAGAAACTTAGCATTGCAATTATCGCATCCGGTGCTGTTTCGCTGATGGCATCAATTCTGTTTTTGCTACTGGCAGCTCCTGATGTTGCAATGACAGAGGCTGCAATCGGGAGTGGTTTAAGTGTAATCATATTCTTTTATGCATTAAGTAAAATCCGTAAGCAACATGATTAAAAAACTGATATTTCTCGCGCTAATAGCCGGTGTCGGATATATGTTCTGGACAGGCCTGGCTGAATATAAAGCTGCTGAATCCCTCAACCGCATATCATCTTATTATGCACAAGACGGATTGAAAGAAGTTGGTGCAGCAAACCTTGTTACGGCAGTCGTGGTAACCTATCGTGGTTTAGATACACTTGGCGAAGTAAGTATTCTTTTTCTTACCGCCAGCATTCTTGGATTTTTTCTTGTCAGTGGTAAGGAACCGAAAATTCCATTACAAGATTCAAGCGAAATTCTTAAAACAGCATCAAAACTCCTTGAGCCCATTATTTTACTTTTTGGAATTTATGTTTTCATTAATGGACATTTAACTCCCGGAGGAGGTTTCCAAGGGGGTGCAATTCTAGCATCAGCTTTAATTTTGGCTTATCTTGCAAATCCAAACGAAGGAATCAACAAATCCATTTTTCGTATCACTGAATCCATTTCCGGAGTTGTATTTGTAATTATCGGAATTCTTGGAATTGTCCTTGCCGGAGGATTTCTTGACAACAGACTTATTCCTGTCGGAAGCATCGGAGACTTAATCAGCGCCGGGATCATTCCAATCATTTACATTTTTGTCGGAATGAAAGTCGGGGCAGAACTCTCCAGCATAGTAACTAATCTTAAACATTCACCTAAAAATAACGTTGAATGATGACACTAGAAAACATTACATTAATAATTGGCAGCTTACTTATCCTTCTGGGATTGTGGGGGCTGATTACTCAGAAAAATCTGATCAAAATCGTGATTAGTTTCACACTCGTAGATGCCGGAATCCATATCCTAATGATAAGCTTAGGCTATCTGAAAAATCGCACAGCACCTATTGTGGATAGCACGATTGACAATGCGGTGGAACAAATTGTTGACCCCATTCCGCAAGCGATGGTACTCACCGCGATTGTTATTGGACTCGGAATTACAGCACTCATGCTTAGCTTTGTAATTCGTCTGGCAAAAGATAAAAATTCACTGAATGTTTCAAACTTTAAAGACTTGAAATGGTAACACCAATTTATATTATAGCAATCGCACTGGGAATCGCATTCGGTTTGGGATTTTTCAGCAAAGCCAGCAAAGGAATTGCCAGCAGCTTGTTTTATCTTGCATTAACAGCACTTACAGCTATTGCTGGACAATGGCTAATTGCATTCCTGGCAGGAGACCAAAGTGTCGTTGAAGTGTTTACATCAGGATTTAAACCCCCGTTTTCCATTTCGCTGCAAATGGGTTTTGAAGAAGCTGTCCTGTTAAGCATGATAAATCTGGCAGGTTTATTGGGCGCCGTTTATTTATTCGACCAATTCAAAAAATATGGAGCACAGCTAATGATTACCTACCTGCTCCTGATTATGGGTTTAGATGTCATTGTAATGACAAGAGACCTGTTTAACCTGTTCGTATTCCTTGAAATATCAAGCATTGCAATGGCAGGCATGGCTTTAATTACAAATGATGGAAAATCTGTGCAAGCAGGATTCAAATACCTAACTGCAACTGCAATCATTTCTGCGTTTTTCCTAATTGGAATAATACTCACGTACAATTTTGGCGACTCCCTTTATATAAACGAGATACTCATGAGCGAAGGGATTCTAAAAGCCGGAATGGTTGTTAGTTTCTTAATTATCATGCCGCTGATTCTTGAACTCAAACCATTCCCTGCCAACGGATGGGGACTGGATATGTATCAGGCAGCACATCCTGCCGTAGGTGCGTTGCTTAGTGGAGCATCAATTACCGCATCAGCTTATGTACTGTATAAACTCGCTCCCATTGGCGGCGAAATTGGATACCAAGTTATCGCAGTACTCGGCTTAATCACCTTCCTGGGCTCAAACCTTGCCGGGCTCAAACAAAATAATACCAAACGCATGCTGGGATACTCATCCATTGCACAAACCGGGCTGGTAATGATAGTCATCGGATTGCAACCCATGCTTGGTGAAATGACACTTTGGATTGCATTCAGCATTTTAATCACTAATTTCCTGGCAAAATCCGGGTTGTTCTGGCTTGCCGGAATTATCGGTAAAGATGAACTCAAATCGTGGGGTGTCCTTCGAAAATATCCGGTTTTACTTTTCCTTTTTGCGATGTTTGTAATTGCCCTCACAGGATTACCGCCTTTCCCTGCTTTCTTCGGAAAATGGGAACTCATCATGGCGCTCGCAAATGCTGGTAATGCATGGTGGATAGGCTTAATCCTTCTCGGCAGTTTAATTGAAGCCGTTTATCTTTTCCGTTGGATTGGATACGGCATTAAGGATAAATCTTTTGATTTCAGTATAAATTTTTCAGCACACAAAATCATCCCAATTTACATTATGGGTGCCGCACTCATTGCCTTTGTCGGATATTACCTGAATCATTATTTTGGAGATTCGGTTTGGTATTTTATCCCGCTTGCTTTTGCAGCACTTATGTTTATTTTGGATTTTCTGCCGGCAAAACTCAAAAATATTATCGCCATAGTTGGCATGGGAGGATACGCATATTATATGTACGACCATTTTCTGGCTGTGGATAATCTACGGTTTTTCTTTGCACTAATTTTCATTGTCGGAGGCATTTTAACACTCATTCCCGGATTTACAAAATCAGGAAAACGGCTCGGATTTTATCCCGCTGCCCTGCTGATGTTTTCCGGTTTAGGAATGTTAATCTCCGCAACTGACTTATTGCAGTTTTTCATTGCCTGGGAAATTATGACAATCGGTTCATACCTACTCATTATCAGAGGAAAAAACTCAATCAAACACGCATTCAGTTATATGCTGTTTTCACTTGGCGGAGCGTTTACAATGCTTGCAGGATTTGCCTTCGCGCAAAGCGGAAACCCTGGAATCGGACTGGAAGTCTTGTCAAACATGACTTATCTTCCGGGACTTGCAGCAGCGCTTATTGCTATCGGATTTATGACTAAAACTGCATCACTGGGACTACACATTTGGTTACCCGGAGCTCATGCCGAAGCTGAAAGCGATGTCTCACCCATGGTATCAGCGATTCTTTTGAAAGCCGGTGTATTTGGATTAATTCTGCTCTTTGTCGGAATTGGTGCAGAAGCTGCAACAAATCATCCCTTAACCTACATACTCGGTTGGCTTGGAGCACTGACGGCCTTGGTTGGAAACCTTGGAGCTGCATTTCAGGAAGATGCAAAACGCCTGCTGGCATGGTCAAGTATCGGACAGTTGGGATACATCTTATTTGCATTTTCAATCATGACGCATTTAGGATGGTTAGCAGGATTGACTTACACTGCAAATCATGCAGCATTTAAAGCGATCCTTTTCCTCGGAATCGGGGGTGTCGTGTTCCGTACAAAAACACACAACATGTATGAAATGGGCGGTTTAATTAAGAGAATGCCTTTAACATTCATCACAGTTCTGTTTGCAATCATTACCCTAGCTGGAATTCCACCATTGTCAGGGTTTGCGGGAAAATGGTTATTATACAACGCAGTCATTATGAAAACCTGGTATTTGCAAGGAACCATCGTCTTTTTTGCCGGAATCATTACCTTCTTATACAGTTTTAGAATTTTATATGCTGTCTTTCTTGGGCATCTTAAAGACCAACATCGAAAAATTAAGGAAGCTCCGATATGGTATCTCATACCTCAATTTTTACTGATGGGCTTTATCATGCTTTTTAGTATGCAACCCGAGTTAATTCTACGTCCTTTCGGAGATATGATTTCAGGATTTTTTCCCACAAACGCTTTAGTTTGGGATAACGGAACTGCACTAACAAGTTTAGGTTACTGGAACGGGTTCCGTGTTGGTGTGATTATTTTCATCACGTTTGCGATTCTTTTCGGATGGTTATTCCTAACTAGCCGTAAAGTCAAGAAAATTAAATCATTCAATATTGTATATTCAGCAGAAGCTCCGGAACGCCCTGAAACAACCCACATGGCACATAATATGTTTGCCGGATACAATAAAGCACTCGGATTTTTAGTCGCTCCGGGAATATCAAACATCTGGAAATGGATTGATGATTCAACACATGACCTTGGAGATTTTATCCGGAAAATTTACACGGGAAACGCCCAAACTTACCTGGTGCACATTGTGGCTTATACAGTAATAGTATTTATGTTGATAAACTTTAGTATCTAATGGAAAATATTGCCGCTAAATTATTATGGACATTTTTAGGACTTCTCATTGTCCTGAATTGGGGAATGTTAAAGACCTCACTTATCAGAAAAATAGTTGCTCGTGTCGGTGGTCGCTATGGCATTCGCTGGTATCAGCCTTGGATTAATCTGATAAAATTATATGGAACAAGAGGACAGTTATCGCATGGTGTCATGTTTTACTTAGGTCCAGTTTTTCGAATTGCCGGTGGAATTGGTTTATTCCTTTTTATGCCACTTATTTTCGGAGACCCAAGATGGAGCAATTTTGCATTTGCCGGTGACCTTATTTTACTCCTCTACTTTAAGTTTTTTGGAATGTTAGGAATGGCTCTCGGGGCAGGAGAAGGTGGACATCCTTATTCCGCTATCGGTGTCAGTCGTGGATTATCCCAATACACAGCGGTTGAAATTCCATTTACGCTGGGAATTATTGCTCTTGCAGTACAATATGATACCCTGAGCCTCACAGAAATGGTAGCAGCCCAACAAGGCGGAATCGCAAATTGGACAATCGTTACAAATCCAATCGCCTCAGCCGCACTTTTATTTTCAATGCTTGGGATATTTATGCACGCCCCATTTGATTTAGTAAAAGCACCCAATGAAATTCCGATTGGTCCACCAACCGAATATCATGCATCTTATCTCGGTGTTTTACGGACAAATGCAGCAATTCTACACATTACTGAAGCCATATTATTCATGAACTTATTGTTCGGTGGAGCCAATAATTGGATCGAACTGATTATCAAAACTTTCCTTATATACTTTATTACCGTATTTATTGGCGTAGTATTTCCACGGTTCAGAATTGAGCAATCGGTTCGGTTTTTCTTTGGAGTACCATTAATTTTAGGACTATTAGCAATTATTTTAATCATGTAAACTATGTCAGAAGAAACAAAACATAATAATCAACCGGAAAACACAGAGGAAACCAACAAATTTCCGAAAGCACACTTGCAGAAACGCACGGTTTACTCTCCGGATGGGGAAAAAATTGAAGTTGACCCCTTGCAGGACTATTATCTGCAAGACAGACCGGAGCGACGTGACCCAAGATATCGCGCCGTTGAAAAATTTCTGAATTGGGCACGATCTGAATCCTTATGGATACTCGGCTTTGGAACCGGATGCGGAAGCATTGAGCTCCCCCCGCTGACAACTCCACGCTTTGATGCATTCCGCTTTGGAATTGCAATGCGACCAACCCCAAGACAATCCAATTTATTTATTATTTCAGGATACTTGTCAATTAAAACCCTGAAACGTGCAATTCGTTCTTATGAACAAATGCCCGACCCGAAATATGTTGTCGCATTGGGTTCATGCACAATTAACGGAGGAATGTATTTTGATTCCTACAACACCATTAACCGCTTAGATAAATACATGCCGGTAGATGTATATATTGCAGGATGCATGCCCCGTCCGGAAGCCTTAATTGCAGGGTTCAATAAACTGAAACAAAAAATTAAAGAAGGCAGAGCCGAAGGTGCTAATGAGTATGTTCAACGATTTGATGAATACAAAGCAAATCAGAAACAAATAATCAAAGACTGGAACATGCCGGATTATAACTGGTAAATACGAAAACATTCGATTATGAAAGAGATATTAGAACGCATAAATCAACAATTTAACTGTATCGGACATGAATTCCAGCCGGAAAATCTTTCTTGGGTTCAGGTCGATAAAAAGCAGTTGGTTCCTTTGTTGTCTTATCTGAAACATACTGAGAAATTTACACATTTTGTGTTGCTAACCGCTGTGGACTGGATTGAAAATAACGAATTTCAGTTGAATTATTTGTTGACAAATCATACGTTGCATCAAGACATTGCAATTCGTGTTATGATTTCTCGTGATGAAGCAGAAATGGAAACCGCACATCACTTATGGCAACAAATCGCAACTTACCAGCGTGAAATATATGAAATGTATGGTATCGATTTTCCGAGTAGTCCACGTGTTCATGAAAGCTTCCTGTTAGAAGGTTGGGATGGCATCCCTCCTATGCGCAGAGAATTTGACACAAAGAAATATTCCGAAGAGACCTTTTTCCCGCGTCCAAGGCCGGAAGGAAAAGACCCGCAAACTCATATGAAACAAAAACTTTATCCGAATGAAGAATAAACTATTCAATATAACCCCAGACCGCAGTAAATACCCGACAATTGGCAAAGACGGAAAGCCTGAAATTGACCTTTCTTCAGGGAAATTTGTCAAAATATGGCAAGGGCCGAATCACCCGGGTGTAACAGGAAACATGTCACTTGAACTTACCCTAAGCGGCGATGAAATTGTCGATGCAAAAACCCATGTCGGATACTTGCATCGTGGATTTGAAAAACTTTTTGAACGCAGAAAATACATTCAGTGTTTCCCAACAAGTGTGCGTATGTGTGTTCCAGAGTCAGATTCCAATGAGTATTGTCTTGCCGTAGGTACTGAAAAACTTGCTGGAATCGAAGTCCCTGACAGAGCGCAATGGCTACGCATGCTGACCCTGGAAATGTCAAGGCTGCAAATGCTTTTACGTATTGTTCCCGGACAAGGCGGAACGATGGGACTCGGAATTGGCGTTCAGTGGGGAATGTATTTACGCGATCTAATCCTCGACCGATTTGAAGAACTCACAGGCGGTAGAATTTATCATATGTATATCCTTCCCGGTGGTGTTCGCGGTGGGTTACCCGACGGGTTTGAAGCACGTTTGGAGGAAAACCTGAAAGACATCGAAAAATTTGTTCACCGTATCGACAATGTATTGTACCAAAACGCCGTATTCAGAAAACGTGCAATGGGTGTCGGATACCTAGACCCTTCATGGATAGATGAATATGGAGTTGTCGGATCGAATGCCAGAGCTGCAGGATTCAAGCGCGATGTCCGTAAAGACAATCCCTATCTGTTTTATAACCAATTAAATTGGGAAGTACCCGTAAAAACCGAATCAGACATTTACACCAGAGCTCGAATCCGTTGGTATGATTTGCAGGTTACTATTGACCTCATCAGACAAATTTTGGCAAAAATTCCAAAAACAGGTGATGTCAGAGCAAAAACTCCAAATGTAATGCATTGGAAAATCCCTGCAGGGCAAACCTATGTGAAATCGGAATCTTCACGTGGCGAATTTGGTTTCTTCATGGTTTCTGACGGAACAGATAAACCTCGACGGATAAACTTACGTGGACCAAGTTATACACACGCAGTATCACTGTTGGAACGCATGTTAATTAATGCGAATATATCCGATGTCGGTGCATTGATGGTCTCATTGCAAACTTGTCCGCCGGAGATTGAGAGGTAGTTTGAGGTTTGAGGTTTGAGGTTAGAGGTTTGAGGTTTGAGGTTTGAGGTTTGAGGTTAGAGGTTAGAGGTTAGAGGTTAGAGGTTTGAGGTTTGAGGTTTGAGGTTTGAGGTTTGAGGTTTGAGGTTTGAGGTTTGAGGTTGGAGGTTGGAGGTTTGAGGTTAGAGGTTAGAGGTTAGAGGTTAGAGGTTAGAGGTTAGAGGTTAGAGGTTAGAGGTTAGAGGTTAGAGGTTAGAGGTTAGAGGTT
>Ga0307990_1001681_pt1 | contig 18361 bp, 14 predicted proteins | sample EllFjometagen129_FD_203168 | JGI IMG/M metagenome (GOLD analysis project Ga0307990, IMG submission 203168) | Marine microbial communities from Ellis Fjord, Antarctic Ocean - #129 | ecosystem: Environmental > Aquatic > Marine > Unclassified | place: Southern Ocean | collected 2014-10-08
CAGTCAGGTGCATCGTCACTCCAGCTTTTCAACCTCTCCTCCGGCCAAATCAGATTCGCTGGAGTGACGATGCACCTGACTGGTGACGGCCAGCCCTGCCGTGCTCAAGGCAAACAGGCAAAGGATAAAACATCCGTATATACGTACTCTTATAGTCATAATCATTTCCTATGGCACTATTTAAAGAATGGTTTATTTGACGACCGTAATCTTTGCACTATATTGATTGAGAATAATCGTGTCTGTTTTGATCACGGTTTCCTGCCTCGGCACATACGGTACAATGTGAACCGTACGTTTGGAACTCTTAAGGACTACCGCCTTGGATGCGGGTAGACCCGGAAATTCAGTATTTTCTACAGCCAGTCCACTCGGTGGTAACTCCAGAATGCAGAACAGGCGGTCCCGCCGCACACTCAAAAGTAGATCCAGAGCCTCTACTAACGTCTCTGCATCCTTAGCCAAGAGCTTGTAAGGACTCACTCGTCTAAGATATTGCAGATACGAGTTGCCCCCACACACCACGAGATTGTAGATACCAGGCTGTGCATTCTCTGGGATTTTTACCTGAAAGCTGTACCGGTTCTTCGGGCCCAGGTAGGTTTCCGAAACCACATCAATGTTGAACCGCTCACCCGCCTTGACCCGGTCATCCGAAAGTTCTGCATCGATGAGACGGGCTGTAATATTCTTGGGTTCAATGGCGATGCCAACATCGAGTGACGCCAACGGAATTTCTCTATACGGATTGGTCAGGAGCATCGAGGCGGAAGCAAGCACTTCAGACAACACCTCTTGAATCCCCAAACCAGAAGACACATTGGAAACTGCAATGTGCCTGCCACTTTCAAGGCCCAGATCCATGCTGTACCTAATTGTATGCTCGGCGGGAAGCACCCCCACGCTCTCCATACCACCGGCAATCACCCCTTGAATTAATTGTGATATTAAAAGCTTACTGTAGGCCAGACGGCAATTGAGTTGCACGGGTTCAAACCCATCAAAGTGTTTTATTTCAAGGGACATCGGAATGGTCGGCGCTTCTCGTCCCACATACCCCGCCACACCCACCGTCTGATCCGCTGTCAAGGCCCCGATGATGTCAAGTGGACTTCCGAGTTTAAAGGAACTTGTTAATACGTTGACCACCGTATGGACTTGCCCCGTGGCCAATGGAAAATTCACATCTCCAATGCCCAAAAAGCTGTGGCCAAAACCAAATATCTTGTCACCTCGAACCTCTGTGACCGTCCCACTAACAGCCATTCTAACATCCCCGGAAACCAAAGGCACCATCATGGTGCCACCACGCTCAAACTTGGTGGGACGCGATTCAATCATTTCGCCGCTTCCCCCCATAGACTTGACAGGCACCAAACCCAACGGCTTGAACGTACTCTGCAGGACCTCTATAGCACGATCAGAAAAACCCGAGACGATTAAGGGCATGGGCAATGCCATACCCTGCGATCTTCGCGACGGCCTTCTATCGACAGGCCGCAGCGCAGAGAAATCCAGTGGCCTGGAATAATCGCGGCCCGCATAGGCAGAAGCCACTGCGGAAGGTGATATATCAGAGGACACACGAGGTCTCTCGCCAATGCCAAGCATTTCGCGAATAGGGGTCACACCGTACAGGGGGTCTTTGCTCATGGACCAGCCAAAGGCCAAAGCCCCGGCCAAGCGTCCCTCAATAAATACAGGGGATCCGCTGCAACCCTGCACTGGCCCTGACTTTATAAACCGTTCATCCAAGCCTTTAACAAGAATCGCATCCTGTCCCGGAGACATATTATGAATCACACTAACCACATCCAGGGCAAAACGCTCAACAGTAGTGCCCGAGTAGCACGTAAGACAATAGGCGGACATGCCCGGTTTGACTTCATTCACATCAATATATTGCGTACTGTCCCATAATGTGCTCACAGGCTCAGTCTTGGCATAGGCCATGGGCCCAACACCGAAACCCACAATAAGAAAAAAACACCCAACCCTAGCCATCCAATTTGCTCTTTCCAGGCCCGAACGCCTGTGTTCGATTCGTGTTATAAGCATCTGCATCCTTTCAATCCTGGTGCGAAAGCGAGTTTAATCATCAGTTTGGGCCATTGCAAGACAAAAGAGATTTTGCTAGAATACTGGTTTCTGTCTACGTGGGCAGTTCATAAACAGTGTATCGACTAAGTATCAAAGCTATATTAGAATAATGGAGAGAAACATGAAAGCAGACCACCGGCACGAATTAAAAACCAATGCGTTAGCTGACTGGATGGCCCATTTCCCTGAATGGTCAAAAAAGAATGCGAAACCATTGATTGGTGGTGCAGCCCTTCTGGTACTCATTGTTGTCGTTTTCCTCTGGAGTCAGTACAATAATACAGTGCTTGCACAGACACATCGTTCTGAATTCACCAGTAATTTGGCCAATATAGAAGCGCTTATCATGCAAGTCGCTCAAACCAGCACTCAAGGTGAGGACACATCCCTAGATCTGGGAACATCCTCGGACGATCTCGGTGAATTGGCTCAAAACACCTCCACAAAAACCATGGCCGCATTGGCATACCTCAAACAGGCAGAGATGCTGCGAGAACAAATCCAATTCGAAGCGGGTCAGCCCACCGTTGACGCCATTACCGACCGCATTGAAACGGCCAAAGCAGCCTACGGCATGGCATTAGAAAAAGGAAAGGCCAGCAAGACGCTGATGTCTTTGGCGCACTATGGTCTGGGTTTGTGTGCCGAAGAGCTGGGACAGTTTGATGAAGCGGGCAATGTCTACCAAGCCCTCATTGCAGACGCCTCGTACAAGGGCACCATTGGCCAGGTTTCTGCGGCCAACCGCATAAAGGCGATGCCCAATTTCAACAGCATCATTACGTTCCCTGTTGTTGAGGAGTTGCCTGATCCAAACGCCCCTGCCATGACGGAAATCCTGGACAGCACTTTGGGCACGCCCAACATGCAACCCAGCATCGGACCCGCCCTGCCAGAAACAACCCCCTCTATTGCAACACCTAATGATGTCAATGCCGTCAAATAAGCCTTATGGATGCAATAGAACCAGAAGAGTCAATGTACGATCGGCCCCTATCGATTAAAGTGGGCAATTGTATCAAGGAACGCCGAATTGATAAATACTTGCATGGACGGTTTAGCAATTTTAGCCGTCGTTTCCTGCAAAATACAATCAAGGGGGGGCATGTCTGCGTCGGCGGTCAATCCGTTAAACCCAGCTATCAGCTGACTGCAGGGGAAACGATTGACCTGACCCTGCCATCGCCACAGAAGAAGGAAATCCTCCCTGAGGACATTCCACTTGATGTTGTGTACGAAGATGAAGATCTCATCCTTATTAACAAGCAGGCCAACATCATTGTACATCCAGCCAGAGGCAATAAGCACGGCACCCTGGTCAATGCGTTGGTTCACTATTCGGATGCGCTTTCAAGTGGTCTTGGCGAGTTCAGACCCGGAATTGTACACCGCCTGGACCGTAACACCACAGGTATCATGATAGTCGCAAAAAATGATGAGACCCAGTGGAAGATTGCAAAACAGTTCGAGAACCGTGAGATCACAAAGGAATATTTGGCCATCGTCCATGGCACCCCAGAACTCACAGCAGACTGTATTAACGCACCCTTGGGCGTACATCCTAGATTTCGTGAGAAATACGCTGTCCGGCCTGAAAAGGGCAAGAAGTCGCTCACTTTTTATGAGGTCCTCGAAGCTTTCACCGGCTACTCGCTCGTCAAGTGCGCCCCCAAAACAGGCCGTACTCATCAGATTCGAGTCCATCTTTCTCATATCAAACATCCCATCGTGGCAGATGACATGTATGGCGGAAAGCTGGTTTACCCATGGCAACTGGAAAATGGGGAAGCGCAAGTCCAGGATCCACTTCTGGCACGATGTGCGCTGCACGCCTGGAACATAACATTTCGTCACCCCAAATCAGAAGAAATGGTTAGATTTGAAGCCCCAATGCCTGAAGATATGGTGGGTCTATTAGACATGTTAAGATCACACAGATCAAAGCAGTAGAATTCAGCGGTGTGGTCTGTTGACATGTCCAACAGAAGAACTTAAGCCATGGTAAACTGTTACTTCACTGCTATTCTTGGCACATAGAAGAGCCCCGGCGTATCGCTGTTATCAATTCCAAAGGTTTTAAGGGTTTTCCTATTGCTGATGACGTCTAGGGCAACAACATCTTGCTCAGTATAGTTTTCAACATGCCCATCAGTAAAAACGGCCTTTAGACGCATTTTCGGCAAATGGACAGCGCTTGGATACGCGGCATCCAATGGTTTTTCTACGGCTTCGCTCACACCGGACCAATAGGGTGCCAATAGCTGTGTTGACCGCTCCTGCCCCTTGGCCATTCTTTCACAACTCGCATAGGTTCTCGGTGGTGAAGGGTCATAGCCGCCGCTATATCCAAAAAAGTCACAAGCCAAAAGTGTACTGTATTTGCGTCCCCCACTCGGCCGCTTCGCCCCTCGGAACCAACGTTTTCCCTGGTCAGTGACCGCCACCGCTTCATAATCCCAGAAAAAGCAATAACTCCCACTCATAGGATCCATTTCCTGCGGTGTCTCGGGATTGTCCCAGTCATCTCCTGCATCCCACATCTCACTGAGATACTTGTGTCGGTCGGGTGCGCCAGGACAATTCAAAGACTCAATGCTCAGATAGTCACGTAAATAAGCACTCATGGACCGATGATTACGCGGCGTTCTCTGTTTTGAACCCACAAGACGCCTTGGATCATACCACGTCCAATTGTCTCGATCACCTACTGTCGCAACAGAAGGCGGATAAAAGCCCTGGGAATCATTCGCGTAGACACCAAGATTGGTCCCAATAAGCTTGAGATTGTTCATACTTCGAACTTCAAGGGCCTTGCGGTGGACATTGCTCAGAGCGGGTACTAGGATACCAGACAGTAAAGCTATAATGGATATGCTTACCAGTAGCTCAACCAGCGTAAATCCTGCCCCCCGAACAGTATGTCTACTTACCGTTCGAATCTGTTCGTCCTCCGAACATTAGCCCATACTTACATGATTTCAAGAACCTCCCTGCCCAAAACCTCCTTATTATAGGTTTTTATCGGAAACAATTCAAGGAAATGAATGCTATTTAGTCGGATACGAGCGGGTTTTTAAGAAATCGAGGAATAAACTAAGCTGTAACGAGGGATATGCCACAAAAATGCTGCTATGGCAGCAACCAGGACTCCGCAAATTCAGCAAAATCAAGAAAATCAACCATACCATCTGCATTGATATCCGCAGGATTGTGAGGAGGGCTCATGCTAGCATATCCAGTGCCGGCATAAGCGCCTTGGTTCAAACGAGCCCCATTGTACATCGGCTCCTCAAATGGATGAACCCCCGGCGACCCACGATCCAGGCATGGACTTGTGACTTCATCCACGACCCAGACATCGTGTTCCGGCCAGTATCGACCAAACTTGGAACGAAGGTGATAATCATCCTTGACATAATCAGCAAACAAAGGATTTCCCTGAATATTGCCAATGCCCTCTGAACTAGACAGGAGACTATAATTGGCCATACAACCCAATACATCACCGCTCAGATTATTCCAGAATATACAATTATTAATTTGGGGATTGGCATTTTCTTCCGCATTGACACCCACCCGACTATTGACAATTGTCAGGTTTTGAATGCTGGGAGAAGACACTTCGCAGAAAACGGCCCCGGTTGAACAATCGAGCAGAATGAAATTTCGAAGCACACTAGAGGAACCCTCACCTTGGTTGAAGGAAAACGCATACCCCTGCGGCGCGGTCACGGTGGCAGCGTCTGCCGCACTTTGAATGGTGATTGCCTTACCAGCATAACTTATTTCTTCTCGGTATTGGCCGGGCCAAACCAAAATGTAATCGCCACTAGCGGCCAACTCAACGGCATGGTTAATAGACGCAACAGCATCATCGCGGCTCAACCCAAGATTCGAATCACTACCGCCATATAAGTCCACGTGAAAAATCATAGCCCCATTGCCACGACTCGCCTGCGAAGTACCACCGTACGCCCCCATATTAATGCGTCGCCCGTGCGGTGTTCTCTCGGAAGCAATGCTCTCTTGGGGATCTCCCGCATCAATACAAGGGCTTGACACGGTATCGTAAAGCCACTGATTTGCGCCGATGTATCGTCCCGTATACGATAGAAGATGATAGTCACCATGCTCTGAATCGGAAAACAAAGGGTTTACACTCAGATTGCCCAGACCGCTCCAGACTTCACCCAGATTTGAGTATTCGACGACCAAAGACGTATTGCCAACAGAAGAGCTCCGAAATAAATCAACCGGAGAATTGGACCACAGTATGCTGTTTCTGATGGCGCCACTCTGCCCCAAGACAGCGACATAATCAATATAGGCACCACCACCAGCAATCTGGGCAATGTTATTCGCCAGAGTACAATTCTCAATGACAAAGGAGGGTCTGGCCACAGAAAACGCCGCGCCTTTGCCCTGGGTAAGGTTCGAATAGAACAGACTCTCACGAAACTGTGCAGGTGGCAATGTATCAGATGTGGCAGATGCCAGATTTATGGCCCCACCGTCTGACTCACTTTGTCCCAATTGGCCCGCTTGATTTCGAGAAAAGGATGTACCAATCACGTTGATCGAGGCGCTGCCAGCGATGTAAATGGCACCACCGTGGCCTCCGGAAAATCCATCAGCTTTGTTATCTTCAAATATACAATTCTCTACCAGTGGCTGCCCACCCTCAACGAACAATCCACCTCCACGGCCCGGTTCACTGGTCCCCTTGGCCTGGCAAGCCTTGATAGTACAATTTGAGATCGTAGGGCTGGCGTTAACACAAAGAATGCCTCCACCTTGGATACTCCGGCAATTGGTGATTGTGAAACCATCAACCACCGATTCGCGGGACTCGCCGCTTTGAAATAAAATACCTTGATGCCTCGCGTTTCCATCAATGATACAGTTTTCAGGGCCTTTCTCACTCATTAATAGGATAGATTTACCCAAGAAATCCAAATTTGTGTTTCCCTCGCCAAGATAGCGGCCATCTGCCACGACAATCCGATCGCCATTCTTGGCCATATTAATGGCCTTTTGAATAGTAGGAACGTGGTCAGGTACTAGAATCGTGGCTTTGGGCTCATAAAGATTGATGTTTACCGACATGAGTGCCGCATTGCTTCCGAGAAAGACTAGATATCGAACCTGGCTAAACAATCCTAATGAAAGTTGGTTTTGACCATGCTTTAGAGCAAACGGATCAGACCAGACCAAACCATCCTGAGACACTTTGTAGACCAGATACCCCATCACAGGTCGCCCAGGATCAGGGCTCATGCTCAGCCGAACATCCAAATCCACCTCTAATATCCAGGAAACCTCCCGCACAGAAACTTCCTGATCGACGGGGAGATAATATCCCAAGGTCGCAGGATCGCCTTCGTAACTTACAAACGCCAGGCCAGAATCGCCCTCTGTTTCCTTGAGAATCAAGTGAGGTTTTTCAACCGGGAACGTTCTTTCTAGCCACACCAGAGAGTGGGCAAAGCTATCGTGCGAGACTTTGTCCGTGGAAAAATCGTCTCGGTAACTGTCAATCAGCCGAAGATTTTGCGCGCAAACAGGGGATAGGATCATCATGTGAAAGAGACTCACAATGATAACTGTTTGCATTCTTAGCATGTTAAAAGCTCTTTTTTTCATTCCACCTTGCTAGCTGCGCTGGAACCGTTGTGCGTACAGAATTAGTTCTATATCGACAGGTAGGGCACTCGCCTGAACATGAGATTACAGTGCCAGACTAAATGCTTCTGAAGGGATGAATACCACCATTATCGTCTATGCCTCAGACCAGCGGCTTTGGTGCTTAAATACCCAATATTCCCAGGAGATTCTACAGATTTTTCACCAGAGGAAATCCCTGTTGTAGCCGATACAAGTGGAAATTAGTCTTTAAGAAGCGTCTTTTGAGCAAGATGCGCCAACCAAGCTGGTCCAGAAATGTCCTTTCGAAATTCCCCGCTCTTGCTCACCGACGGTACACCCACGACTCCACTAGTACCCACGTCCTGCAGATATGAAAACTCAAGTGTCCCAATAATCTCACCATCCTGGCTCATATCAATACGAGTCAACAAGTCGTTTTTCAAATCAACCGTATAAATCAATGTTAAATCTTGTATGCTCAATATGACTTGCGAGGTCTTTCGATTTTCAGTAATCACCGTTTCAAATGGCATACGGGCGTTGGCAGCATCTCGCCGTACGCAATCTAGTGTATGCATCCCCATCCACGGCCTACCAAGACCTTGGAAGAACGTCCCCGACGGAAAACGCTGTGCTTGACGGGTCTTTTTATTAAAAACGCTTGCACCCGAGGTGGAATCAGCCACAATCAAGCTACCAACCCGCAAGATCAAATGAGGTGTATTCTTTCTTGACGCAGCATATATAAAGGGAATTCGACCTTGCCCCACTACTGCTTGCCCCTGAATCTGACCCTCTATCTGAAAATAGGTCCATCCCCTCTTGTGCATGATATCTCTTAGGTCCCGGATTTTCGCGGAATCGGGCCAGTCAGCCAGGAAAAAGGGTTCGTCCAACACACTGCCTCTGTGCTCTACACTTGGACGGCTCACCTCATCACCTTCTTGTTCAACAACAGACACCAGCAAATCACGTCCAGAAGCCGACACCAATTCAAAGTCGCTTTCAAAGGAATCGACCTGTGCCAAAAACTGCGATAACCTGGGACTATCTGTTGCCAAACGAAGCGTTTTCTCACTCCAGGCCCTATGATTTGTGATATACACATTCGACCCGTCGTAATGATAGTTACGTTCATCATCCTGAACCACAATCCATTTGTACGTATTGTGCTTCGTATTCGATTCTGATCGCAACATCATGGGGCCATTGACACCCTGAGGGTAATAAAACCAACTCTTCTCCACGGTGTCTTCAGGACCAGAGCTTTCTCGGAAAGAACTCGCCACAGATTCCTGCCCAATATCCTGAGACCCCGGAAGCACCCCTAAGGGATCCAAAACCACAGTACCCACACTCAAAGCACCTGCAGTCACCGCCACAATTGCCGCTTTGCTGGTGGCCAAAGTGACCGCGCCAGCCAAAACTCCCGCATTGGTGGTGGCCGCAGTAACCAAAATCTGGCTGGCCGCCGCTTCCGAGGGTGCAGTCATCTTGCCAAAAAAGGCCAACACCGCCAAAAGCGTGCCCTTGCCCAATCCATCTCGAGCCAATTGCTTCTGCAGCGCCTTTTTCGCTCTGATAAACAACATTCGCGTGCCAAATTCAGTAGTCCCCATGGAGTCTGCAATCTCTGAATAGGTCATGCCATCGTAACACCTCATAACCAACACAGCTCTGTATCGTGTCTTTAAACCAGAAATAGCCCGTGTGATAATCTCTTTAAGCTCTTGGCTCAAAAGGTTTTCCAACCCACCTTCTCGGTGGTAATCTGATGCCGGTTCTTTTTCCGCACGATTAGCACTGGCTCGCCTTAGCGTGGCTTCCGAACGGTAATAATGCCGCAATTTGTTGGTCGCAATACCATACAACCAGGGCATAAAACGGTCGGATTTTTTAAGTTTTCCTATTATTTTTACCATTTCAAGCAGAGTCTCTTGAACGATCTCGTGAGCGAGATCCTCCTGAAGGGTTAATCGATATAAATACACGCGCAAGGGCGTCACCGCAAGCTCAGCAAGACGATTAAGTGCCTCCTTATCACCTCGTTGAGCTCGCTCAGTCAATTCAGTAAAATCTAATTGGTCAGTCATATAGGGTTTACGCACCCTTTAGGCTTCGTGTTTTAGTATAAAATAGTTCCGATTCCACGCCCATGCGCAACGTCTTTTTTTGTAATTTCGGCAATTATTAGGTCGTAGCATCATATTTATGCAACTTAATGCAGAAGTATTTTGGGTCAAACTTCATTGTTTCCCTGCCAATCCCTTGTATGCAGTTAAGCCATAGTAATCAGCAATTGGTGCACAAATCAAGCACTTTTCCGAAGCCATTTCCAGATTACGCTATTCGAACACGTCGGCCTCACCGCTTGAATGAACCATGATTGTTGTGGGCATGGTCTCAAAAAAATGATTTGTCTTCTGAAAAAACTCCCCTGAGCTTTGCCCTTCCTCAGGTTCTTGGATACCCATAAAGACCACATCAGCCTTGGAAGAATGATCTGCCAGCACGATCCCAAAGGGATCTGAGGATACGACAACACGAACCTCCGCCTGAATCCTGGCATGGTCAACCAGGGATCGGAGCGCCTGTCTGGATGATTCTCTGCCAGAACCAGGATAAGGATCGCATGCAGAATACCGGCCTGCCCAATCACAAAACCTGAACGCAAAAACATGATCACACCCAGAATGGTGAGAATCGAAGGTGTGAAAACGCCAGCAAACGTACCAAATTGGTTACCCTTTTGTGGCTCTTCCATACAACATCCTTAACTTTTGAGACCCGTATAGCGGCAATACAAATCAGGGTAAAGCCGCGGTATGTCCCCGATGTTAAGCAACAAACTGCGTTTCAATAGCCAGCGCCTTGGCTAATTCGGCGTGGTACTTCGATTTGGAAATTTCCTGAACACCAAATTGTCTAAGATGATCTGTTATAAACTGAACATCCAGCAACAAAAAACCTTGAGATTTAAGAGACGCCACCAAGCCCACCAAGGCAAGTTTGCTTCCCCCTGAGATTCGACTATACATGCTCTCCCCGGCAAAAAAACCCCCAATGGCCACCCCGTATAAACCGCCCACCAACTGACCTTGCATCCAGGTTTCCACGGAATGCGCGTACCCCATATGGTGAATTTGAGTATACACGTCAATTAGTTCCTCACTGATCCAGGTAGACTCTCGCCCGACGTCAGGGGCTGCACATTGCACCATGACCTCTCGAAATGCCGAATTTATCTTAATCTCATAATCCTGCCTGTTGGCACGCCGTCTTAAGGAACGAGGTACATGGAACGAGTCCAAAGGCAACACGGCCCTGGGATCTGGATCATACCAATACAACGTACCATCATCCTCTGCCATGGGAAAAATGCCCTGGCAATAGGCATTTAACAAGAGCTGTGGCGTCAGTTTCATGGCCACATTATAGCCATTGACGATACTTTTAGCCAGATATGCCCTTTGCGATAGATAAATATTCAAATTATGCTGATGCGCAACAACGCCACATCACGTCCTATAACACAGACGTACTGAGCCAATCAGTCAGTGTTTTAAAATCCAATAAGGTGTAACGCCTCAAAAGATTGTGAGTGTGTACCATGTTGAAATTACTTGTATATTCGATGCTCTTCTCAGGTCTACCGGCTTGGTCAACATCACCCATTCAAGCCCTGACGATCAAAAAAATGCCAATTCAAGTGCATCCACTGCCATCGTATGGAGACAATCAGTACTATTGTATTGCAGGTTGTGTGGGAATATCCGGCGTTGAAATGATGGGTTTGCCGGGCAAGGTTGTCAGTGATGCGTCTGGTCATTACCAGGCCCTGATAAAAAAAGGGGATGAGCCCATGGTCATCCCCTTAAAAGAAGGATTCGAGTTTAACCCCAAGGGGAAGATCTACAACCATATCTGTGAAAATCTCATGAATCAAGATTTCAGATGTAAACCCGCGACCTACTGTATCTCAGGTTCTATTGGGCATGCTAATGTTCGCCTCAAAGGATTTCCAGACTCGGTCACGACCGATCAATACGGCCATTTTAAGGCCATTGTACCTTACGGCTGGCAAGCCTGTGTCACGCCCGAAAAAGAGGGCATGGAATTTTCGCCCTCAAAAATACACTACATCAAGGTCGTACAAAACATGGGCCGTCAAAATTTCACAGCCCACTTCAAAACCGTCACTCTATCCGGTGCCATAGTCATAGCCAACTGCCCCATGCCTGGCGTCTCTGTCAGCACCAACTTCGGTGGTGGCGCAGATACAACAGATGAATTGGGTCGGTTCTATATTGAAGTGCCCTATGGCTGGTCCGGTGATTTGACACCATTTAGCAAAGGCTTCTCCTTTAACCCACCGAGCTTGAGTTATGTGAATGTCAAAGACGATATCGACAGCGTGAGTCAGCAAAGCACACTGGCTGAACACCCAACCCCCAATATCCCCAGTTTCTTTGACATTGCCCATTGCATGGCCACTGACAATCTCACCTCACTTGACTCACCGCTGATTCCCACAAATTTGGACGCATTCCAAAGTACACCTCAAATTCGTAACGATCTTCGAATTGTCGCTGCCATTATGGACGAGCGTCTCGGTGCCTTTGCCACACATACCCAAGGTTTCTTTGTCCAGGACTATGGGATCATCCTCTATACTCGAATGGAACCCGCCTTCACCTTTCAAGGCTTCCCCCAGGCAACCCAACCCAGTTGCTCGGGCGACCACTATCTGAATCTTCTTCAAGATAACGCCCTAAAACTAATCACCCTGACATCCAACAGCAAAGTATTGGACCCCAACCAGTGGATCGTCATCACCCTGGCCATGCCCCGTACCCAGGGCAGAAACCAGTCCATGACACTTCGATCGCGCAAGCAATATGTCGATGCCTTTGCTGCTAATAAAACAGACATGCACGAATTCAGACGCAACGTCCAGATTACCATACAGTAACCTCACTCACTTGCTCTCTCTCACTCTCTCACTAGAGCTGGTTTCACATAATTATGTGTGGAACCAGCTCTTTCTTTGTTATAATTGAAGTTTTGCAAACTCCAAGTTTTCAGTTTTCAGATAACAGTTTACAGCATAAAAACCACATTTTTCTGAATACTGCCTACTGAAAACTGAATACCACAGGGCTTTTTGCAAAAGTCCAGTATAATAAACTTTTCGACCACGGCACGACAGCATTTTATGACGTCATCACTGAAACAAGCAACATTGGTAGCTGGTTCCCTCCCCAAACAACTCTGGAGACTCACACTACCCACCATTGGCGGCATGTTCGCCATCACCATATTCAATATCACAGACACGTTCTTTGTCTCACGTCTTGGCACCGAAGCCTTGGCAGCCATGGGCTTCACCTTCCCCGTGATCATGTGCGTCGGCTCATTTTCCATGGGCATCAGTATGGGGGCCGGCTCAGTCATGGCAAGAGCAGTGGGCAGAGGCGATCACCACCTCATGCAAAGGACTGCCACGGACGGAATTGTCTTGTCAGTCCTTATGGTCGCCGTCATTAGTATGATTGGCTGGTTCACCATTGATCCGCTCTTCACCCTTCTGGGGACCAGCCCGACTGAGTTGCCCTTGGTACGTCAATATATGCATATCTGGTATGCAGGCGTCATTGCCGTGATCATGCCACCGGTAAGCGACAGTTGCATGCGAGCCACAGGCGACATGATCCGCCCGTTGATCGTGATGATCGTGTGCGCCCTGTTAAACGTAATCCTGGACCCCATCCTGATCTACGGTCTATGGGGCTGCCCCAGACTCGGTATTGCCGGCGCAGCCTACGCCACAGTTGCGTCCCGCATTGTAGGCATGATCACAACCTTAGGCTTTCTGCACTTTCATTCCCATCTCCTGGATTTGCGTCAACCCAAGCGACACGAAGTCATTGCATCCTGGAAACGAATCCTTCAAATGGGCATTCCCAATGCCACCACCTATCTCATTACCCCCCTGGCCAGAGGTCTGCTCACACGCATTGCCGCCACGACAGGAGGTACAGCCGGTGTGGCCGCCTTTGCCGCAGGGTCCCGTATAGAAAGCTTTCTCTTTATCATCGGCATGGCCATCGCCATTGCACTCATGCCCATTGTGGGCCAGAGTTGGGGGGCCAAGCGATACAACCGTGTTAATCTCGCGCGCGCCTATGCCAATAAAATTGCATTGCGATACGGCATCCTGTCATGGATCATGTGTCTGGTCCTCGGCAGACTCGCAGCCACCGTCTTCAGTCAAGATGGCCAGGTCCTCCAGTGGACCACCCTGTACCTCTGGATCATCACCTTCGGACATGCAGGCCTGCACATCTGCAACTGGACCAGTGCCCAGCTCAACGCCATCGGCAAGGCCAAATGGGCGACCGTTATCAGCCTGGCAGGGAACCTGGGTCTAGTGGTTCCCTTGGCCTATCTCGGCCAATATCTACAGGGCTACAGGGGCATGCTCTTTGGCATCTGTGCAGGCCAACTCCTGGCTGGCGGCATCAGCGCCTTTCTGGGCCGTAAACTACTGAAACCCTCTCACAAATGAAGCAACATGACTCTGTGATCACGCGACGTGTAGTGCGTGTAAAGCTGCCATCTGCTTGGGCTGTACTTCGGTCTGTGGACAAATCGCTGGCCACAGCTGACAGATCCAAATCACCTGCCACCAGCCCAGCAAAGACTTCCGTGAATCCTTCCCCTCCCAGTGCATCGCGTTTGTTACCGGCCAGGCCAATTAATCCGCTCTGCACACGGCGATCCCAATAAGTAGTCCCTGAAGATTTAGATTTATGCACCGGATGAATTGACCATTTCGACCTGTTCGACTATGATCAATTGATGTCATTGTCGCAAAGGGTTGTTTTCAATACTAATAACGGGGTGATTCAGATGAGTAGATTGAAATACCAGCAAAGCCTATTGGTTGCAGTTTTGTGTATTTTCTCGTTGAACACCGCTGCGTAATCGGAAAGGTCTCGACATCACATTCTCTTTCGATACTGGATTCATCCATTGATATGAACAGAACATCCCAAACACAAGTATTCAATGTCCCCTACTCGCATTGCCACCTCGCCAATGGTGATGAAATGTATTTTACAGCCTTTGGATTGCCCTTCAAGGCGTATCTTCAACCTGACAACTATTTAACCGATCGCACCTGGTTTCATCAACACGCCCAGAAACTACGGGGTACCAGTTCCATCTTCAAGGTGACCACCAAACCCATAAAAAACAAAAGCCTGGACATGGTACTCAAATGGAATCGTATGGGCCAGGAAATCCCGGGGTGTATGGAAATGTTGGACCTCTGGCACGCGGAGTTCAACAGTCCCTTTGAAGAATTCGCTTTGATCTATGAATTGCGTGACAGCCACCGTGACATACCGGGTCGAATCTATACGCACAAGCCCCTGGCCATCTACATCCCCAAGCCCCACGTGCCTCTTGATCGTCTGGGACGCAAAGACTACAAAATGACGTCCCTGATGGATGGCCACGAGGAAGTCCAGTTGGACATGCACCGAAGCTACGCTGTGATCTACGAATGGATCAAGGGGATTGATGCGGTCCAGGCTCATAAACAGGGGCTCATTGACGAGGCCACGATGGTCGAGCTTACCCTACGCTCTCGCGACGACCTGGACACCAAAGGATTCGCGGTGGCTGATTCAAAACCTCACCATGTGATTCTCAGAAAATCCGCCGCAGGCAAGCTCGTTCAGGACAAACAGGGCAAACCCTGTTATGCCCTGATCGATTTTGAATTATTGACTCGAACATCTCGGCGCGAAAAACTGGTCCGTATGGCCAAACGCCACAATTACCTCCAAAAACAGGCCCAACGATTTGATGACAAACCTCGGAGTCAATGGCCTCGCAATCTAAAACCAGTGCGTATCTTGGGCGTGGATTACGTCTATGGTCAGGTCGAAGGCAGCAAAAGCCTGCTCTGGGTTGTGGGCAAAGACCCTGCTTTGTTTGAGTACTTCGTGCCGGATCGCTGGAAAGAAACCCCACGCTTGAAGCTTTCCATTCAGGACCAGTTCTACCACACTGTCACCAAGGATGATGTTCAACTCAGATGGAGAATTTCCCGCGTTGGCGAAATGCCGGATCTCGACCCCTTTACTGAATCAGAAAAGCAACTCATAGAACATGGGTACAACAGTCCCTTTGAGGAGGTGGCATTAGCCATGCAACTAAACCGCCAAGGCCTCCCGACTTCCTACCCCCGAGCCATCTTCATGGCGCCCAGTAAGTCACAACTCCACGAGGCCCTGTATGATGACCGTCGCTATGACACACATGCTTGCTGGCTCACCCCTGAAGGGGAGCCCGTTTTGAGAAAACACCAGGACTACATCATTTTCTGGGGCTACTGGAACGGCCCCGACGAAATGTTGGCTCAGCAAGACGAAAGCCCATTCAAAAGCATTGACGTCCTCCTGGCCTATCGCACAGGTCTGATCGATGAGACCCTCTACCAAATGCTCCTGGCCCTCACCAAAGAAAAGTTGGCCGCTGTGGGCATTGAAGACCTCAATCTCAAGGGCAACCACATTCTACTGGCCACAGACAATGACAACCACCTCGTCCTGGACCCCGAAGGTGTCCCCGAAATCCGCATCTACAACTTCGAATTCCTGGTCAACAGCTCTCCGGAGTAGAACTTCAGTAGTCATAGTACGGCTTGGTTTATCCGTGGCTCCCTCTTTCGAGATTAGAGTGCCTCACTGGCCTTCCTTCAGACCCCGCCTCACGACGACGCCCTTGGCCTGCACCTTGCCTTCGGCTCTACGAACAAATACCTGGCCCGAGGACTTGTACCCCGGAAGCCATATTCAGACAAGTCATGTTCTTGCCACGGTATACTGTTCACTGAAAACTTCATGCTTGATTCAAGATCGAGCCCATTGGACCCAGTATTCGCCGATCGCTCTGTACAGGGTGCTAACCGACAAGATCGCACAATGGCGATGTTCGGGTGGCAAGTCTTTCAGTTCGTCCAGCAGTATGGCCGGATTAATTGTCAGGGCATGCCTGAGAGAGGACCCCTGGGCCATAACGGCCACGGCCGTGCCGCACAGATGCGTGTACCGACACCCATCAGTTTGATACCGCACTGTTTCGATGATGTCATCCTTGATCACCAGATAAAATTCCATGGTGTCCCCGCAGGGCCCGGTCACCCGGGCCCCCGCAGAGGGATCGTTCATCCTTCCCAAGAAAGGATTCTTCTTTTGTTTTGAGTCATTCACGAGACACCTGCAGAGAACTAATACGACATAAACAATCACCACCAGCCCATACGCAGCAATGATCCATCCTCTCATTAGTGATCACACGTATTGACGCCAGCCTTCAGTGTGCCAGCCAGGTAGGCCTTGACCACCTCTTCAGGCGCATCCGACGGTGCACCCACCACAACCTCAATACCATTCTGAATGAACAGGTTTTGGGCACGGCTTCCCATACCACCGGATATGATCAGACTGGCACCCTGCTCGTGCAGCCACACGGGCAGCACGCCGGGTTCATGTGGTGGTGGTGTCAGCATGTCGGTCCCGATGATGGTCTTGTCTGCAATGGACACGAGGGCAAACTGTTCACAGTGGCCGAAATGCATGCAGAGTTTTCCCTGGACTGTGGGTATCGCAATTTTCATGGTCGAGGTCTCCTTCGTAATGGGTAAAAATTGAGCTGACTCCCCTTGAGTCAACTGATTGACAATGTGGATGAAGGCCCGGGCTGTGGGGCTGTCCGTTGAATCCTGGACAAACGGTCGCCCGCTGTCACCAGATACCGCGACTTGAGGGTCAAGGGGGATGCGTCCCAGGAACGCCACAGCCGAGTCCAGTGCCAGTTGTTCGCCGCCGCCGGACTTGAACACATCCACCATCTGTTCACAATGCGGGCACACCAGACCGCTCATGTTCTCAATGATCCCGGCAATGGGCAATTTGAGCGTACGACAGAATGACACGCTACGTCGCACATCATTGACTGCCACATCCTGGGGCGTGGTGACCAGCACAGCGCTCGCACCCTGACCGATCATCTCGGCCACGGCCAGAGGCTCATCTCCCGTACCAGGCGGACAGTCCACCACCAGATAATCCAGGTCACCCCAGAGCACATCTTTAAGAAATTGCTGAATCATGCCATACTTCATCGGGCCGCGCCAAATCACGGCATCCGTGTCGTGCTTGAGAATCAGACCAATGGATACGACACTTAGATGCTCACTCAATTGAATTGGCGAGATTGACCCGTCTGCTTCAGCCGCCAGCTGTTGCCCCTGCAGGCCCAACAGGGTCGGCACACTCGGGCCGTGCATATCCACATCAAGCAATCCCACACGATGTCCAGCCTCTGCCAGCCGGGTTGCCAAATTCACAGCCACAGTACTCTTACCCACCCCTCCCTTGCCGGACAACACCAGTAGTTTGTTCCGAACGCGTGAGAGGCGAGCGTTTAATGCCTCCTGGGCATCCCGTTCTTTTTCGTTGTTCTTGAGATTCATACAGTCTGGCATAGTTCTTTCCATATCTGTTTTAAGGTCCCTGTTAATGGGCCGTCCGGATCATCC
>Ga0307990_1001683_pt1 | contig 18352 bp, 15 predicted proteins | sample EllFjometagen129_FD_203168 | JGI IMG/M metagenome (GOLD analysis project Ga0307990, IMG submission 203168) | Marine microbial communities from Ellis Fjord, Antarctic Ocean - #129 | ecosystem: Environmental > Aquatic > Marine > Unclassified | place: Southern Ocean | collected 2014-10-08
AATTTGTCACCGACCAGATCAGTAGTGTCCATTTCGGATATAAAAGGCACGATCTTTCTATTATCGAAATCGGATTCATTTCGATTCTCGAAGTATTGACGTTCTACATCCTTGAGGATTAGCTTAAAGTTTTCAATTCGTTTATCCATGGCTTAAAGATGATCTAAATTATAAATTATTATTACCAATGTCAATGGTTCAGTTTATCAGAGCTTTCAGTAATTGGTCGGTCCATCTCTTTTTCTGTCATGATTTTGAAGTATTGATTATACTACTTAATGTGATGAGGATCGGGAATATCGTAGTTTGATCGGGATTATTTTAGTCTTTTTCTCCTAAAATAGTTACTGATAAAGAAACGGGGTAGGCAATAATAAATACGATATATGGAAGAGCTATTAAAATAAAATAATCTGTTTCTACCCCCTCCCATATTTGCCGGTGTATGCCGTCTATGATCCCATAAATTATAAATACAACCCAAAATCCACCAGCATAGATTTTAGTAAGAACCTCTTTTTTGTACTTATTTCGGATTAGTCTGGCAATAAAGGGCAGAATAACAAAACAAACCGAGAAAGTAATTACGTGTTTTAAAAGGGCAATGTCGGAAACTAAATTGCCCCAGACAAGCTGATAGATAAGAAATAGGCATTGAATTGCTATACCAAATATTATAATGATACGCATTGCAGGTTTAAGTTTCAATTTCCTAAACATTGACAATCATTTAAATTAAAAATTTTTTCCCACCGATTCAAACCGGGGTGATGCTACTGTTTTAATACGCTTGGGATCTCACCACCAAGTTTCGTAATCTTATCGGAAACTAATTTAGCCGAAGCGGCTTTATTCCTTCCCAAAACTTTATGATTGGCGAAATTAATCATATACAGAACTTCAATATACTTCTCAATGGCTTCATTTTTTTTGCCTAAAATTCCTGCTATCTGAGCATCATAGAAGGGCTGGGAAGAATTTCTTTGATTAAGTTTTTCCAGAGAGACCTTAATCTGTTCAACCCGATAGACCAGGACAAAAAATACGATGATGATGACGATTCCGATAATAGCAGATATAATGCCAGCGCCTGCAATTGTGTCTTCCATAATGTTGGGATTTTAGTTTAAATAAAGTTATGCAAACCAACCGAAGCAACCAAAAATAGAACCTATTCAATTTTTTTGTAGCTTTATGTAAACCCACATTATTATGGAAGAGTTGAAAGAAATCAAACCCGATAGCCTAGCATCTGAAGGGGAGGAATATATTTATGACTATTTGAGTAATAAATTTACCTTCAGTTGGCAAAAGGAAACCAAACCACTCAAAAATGATAGTAAGTCATATCGTAAAGCTGACTTCTACCTTGAGAAGTATGGTTTATATGTTGAATTCTTTGGTTATTGGAATGTTAGTGAAGAAGCAAAAGAAGGCTATAGAGAAAAGAAGAGAGTTTATGATGCTAATAATTTGCCATGTGTTTATATCTATCCTGAGAATTTAGGGATACTTCCTTTCCTATTTAAACGAAGAGCTATAGAAGCACTCAGGAAAAACGGAAAGTTAAAAAAACTAAAAAAATACAGGTGGAAACTGTTTTTCGACTTTATATTTGAGGAATGGGTGCGACCTAAAACCTTCTTAATATTATTGGGGTTAGGATTTTTTATTAGCACTGGAATATTTCTATTTTATTGGGGTGCTGCTGCACTATTATATGTAATCTATCTGGTTTACAAATTATATAAAGCCTATTACTACTTTTTTAATGAACTGGGAAAGGATAGGAAGAAAGTATATTAATCAGTATCGCCCGGCCTAAACCGATCAGCCCTTAACGAAGAAACACTACCCTATTAATTTAAACTTGTCCGGTTCATCCAGCTCCAACCCGACATCCTCGAAAACAAACTTATTCAGCTTCTCCTTAGTCATTCCGGGGATCTCGAGTAATCTGCTATAATGCATCTGCATTGTTTCCATTGAACTACTCTTGGTTGATTTTATTACATTTAATTAAAATTGACTCGATGAGAAAAGTCTATCTCATATTTTTCCATTCTATTAATGGGATCAGGCGTCTTTTGCCAAATCCCAGATGGCTACTATTCAGCTACTCAAGGATTAGATAAAGAAGAATTAAAATCAACTCTTTACGATATAATCAAAGGCCATACGGAATACCCCTATACTTCCAGTTCAACAGATGTATGGGATATTCTAAAAGAGACTGATAAGGACACCGCAAATCCCGGCAATGTAATTCTATTTTACACTGGCTGGTCTGTAAATGCAGCTCAAGAATATAATAATGGAGCAGGTTGGAACAGGGAGCATGTTTGGGCTAAATCAAGAGGTGACTTTGGAACTACCAATGGACCAGGAACGGATGCCCATCATTTGCGCCCTTGTGACATAAGCGTAAACAGTGCCAGGAACAACCGCTGGTTTGATAATTGCTCAGAGCCTTACCTTGATAGCGGAGAGCCAACAGGATGCTTTACAAGTAGCACCTCCTGGGTATGGCAACCTAGGGACGAAGTAAAGGGTGATGTTGCTCGAATGATCTTCTACATGGCTACCAGATACGAGGGAGAAGGCGCAGAACCTGACCTGGAAGTGATTGATTACCTCCCTGATGACAATTATACAAATGAACCAATTCATGCCAAATTAGAGGCTCTATTACAGTGGCACCAGGAAGACCCTGTAGATGATTTTGAAAGGAATAGAAACGAAGTAGTTTACTCCTATTAAGACAATCGAAATCCATACATTGATCATCCGGAATATGTCGAATTGATTTGGGGTGACTCAGGTGGGGTTGTCTACAATACAATATTTGTTTATGATACAACTTTTATTACAATAACCACCGAAGTTTTTGATACAACCTTTGTAACTATTCAACTAAAATCTTATCGAATTTAAAAACAGCACTTTCCAAAGGCTTTTTTAAATTAACCTTTATTCCCCTGTTCATAAGAATGTCGCCTGAAATAATTTGATCGTTAAATTGAATATAGGCTTTGTCCGAATTCATATTTATTTCAGTTATTCGATACATTGCAGATTGATCCAGGCCATTCATACGAACAAAGTTGTGTTCATTTCTTCGGTGAAAATCATGGCTATAAACCATTAGTACTGCTTTTTCTTTGTTCGCAGAAACATAATTTATGGCTGCATATCCATCCTCATCGTAGGGCGACTGTAAACGATACAGATCCCCAAACTGAATAACTGGTCTGATTTCCTTGTAAAGATTTATAGCTTCTTTGGTAAACTTCAGTTGCTCTGGCTCCAAATCATCCGGACTAAGTTCGATACCCAATCGACCGCCAAACGCCACATCAGCTCTGAACTTTAACGAAGTTTCTCTGTCAGTTTGATGATTTGGTGATTTTGTAATATGAGCGCCCATTGCAATTGCAGGGAAAAAGTGATTGGTTCCCCATTGAATAAAAATGCGCTCGTAAGGGTCGGTATCATCACTGGCCCAGAATTCGTTGGTATATTTCATCGAGGCAAAATCAACCCGACCTCCACCTGAAGAACATGCCTGAAAAATGACGTTAGGATATTTTGCGTCCAAACGTTTAAAAACAGACTCTAATCCACGGCTGTAATCAATCCATAAATGAGATTGCTTGTCTTTTTGGAGATAGGTAGAACCGAAGTTTTGCAAATCACGATTCGCATCCCACTTAATGTATTTAATACGTGGATGTTTGGTTAACAAATTATCGATAACCCCAAAAGCAAAGTCCAATACCTCCGGATTTGAAAGATCGAGCAATAACTGATTTCGTTTTAATAATCCTTCTCTTTCGTTCATTCGCTGTACAATCCATTCTGGTTTATTTTCAGCCAACTCACTTTTCGGGTTTACCATTTCCGGCTCCACCCAAATTCCAAACTTCATCCCCAATTCTTCGGCATGATCGATAAGATCATCTATTCCCTTTGGCAATTTTTTCGTATTTATCTGCCAATCGCCTAAACCTGCTTTGTCGGAGTTTCTTGGGTATTTATTACCAAACCAACCGTCATCCAGCACAAATACTTCCACACCCATTTCAGCAGCTCCATCCATCATCGATTTTAACCGGTCTGCATCAAAACTAAAATAAGCACCTTCCCAACTGTTTAATACAATTGGGCGTATCTGGTCACCATCGCGCAAATTGTAGTTTCGTGCCCAGCGGTGAAGATTTATGGATGCCCTGTTTTTTCCCTCCGAACTATAAGTAAGAACCATTCGGGGTGTTTCAAAAACTTCATTGTTCTCTAATAAATAATCTGAAGCAAAGGGATTAATTCCACCTATTAATTGGCAACGTTCCTGGTCGTCTAATTGAAACGACAGTCTGTAATTGCCCATCCAGGCCAGAGAGCCAAAAACAACTTCTCCCGAATTCTCAGCAGCTTCCTGGTTCAATGACAAAATGAAAGAAGGATTTTCGTATTCGGTGGTGCGAACCCCTCGTTTGGTTTCTATGTTTTTTACACCATTTGTCAATCGCTCTTCACTCATGCGCATCTCGCGTGCCCAGCTTCCGTTAAAATGAGACAGGTAATAACTTTCGGCTTTAAACCCAAGAGCTGATGATGCAAATTGTTCTAAACGGACTGCTGCGCTTTCCTTGTGAGAAATGGTTGTCCATTGCTCGATCACATCTTCATTTTGATAAGCTTTAAAATGCAAATCAACAAAGAATGGCAGTTTTTCATCTTTTAAATGAATGGTTGTATTCTGGATGTTCCCTTCCGAATTTTGCTCGTGCGACTGATAAAATAAATCGGTTGCCAATGTTCCATCGGCATGGGTTGCAATAACTGCTACTTCATCTGAACTGCCGTTTCCAAAAGAAGGATAAGCTTCGTTAAAGAATGGGCTCATCTTTTCAACACCAGCTAATGATTGTAACTTTTTACCGTAATGGAACTGGTAAACCTTATTTTTTGACACCTGATAAACAAGAGATGAATTTTTCGTGCTCACATGAGTGACCTGGGCATTTAAAGTCCAAAAACTTAGGCAAAATAAGAGGATGAATACCTGACTTTTTTTTATGTGCATTTTCATTGCATTTAGCTGTATCAATTAAAATTTTACTCCCCCAACAATCATTATACACTGCTTTGGTGAATAAACAGAATATGAGTTTTTAACTGTTATGTAATCATTTATTAAACTCGATTATAAAGGCCCCTCGTGGAGCAAAAGTATGTGTCCAATCGGATTCTACTGGTAAGGTTTGTACAGAGAAATCCATTAATGGGTCTTCTCCTTCCGAAATCAGTGTATATTTTGAATAGTTGCTGAATTTTTTGAAATCTAAAGCAACTGGTAATTCTTTGTCGGTTCCATTGATTCCTACTATATAGGATAGTGAATCTTTTTGTCTGTAAAGGATAATCTCTTTACCGGGTTCTGCCTTCAGACATTCAGTATTGTCCCAGGTAGCCGGCATTTCTTTTAAAAGTTTTTTGATTTCCTCTGGCATGGACTTATAGGATTCATCGGAGTCGGCAAAGTGTATAACGCCCGAAGTGTAGATCATGGCCGTTGCCAATTCATGTACTGCCGTATTCAAACGTGGAAATTTTCGGATTGTAAATGCAACCGGTGTATAATCTGTTGGCCCTGCTACATTTCTGGTGAATGGTAAAACGGTATTTTGTTCCGCTGCCAGTTCAGGATAATTATCCTGATAAAAATAGCTCTCGGCTCCAAGAACAGCCTCCGCAGAAACAAAATTGGGCCATGTTCGATGCCAACCTCTAGGAACAGTACAGCCATGCAGGTTTATCATTAGTTTTTCTTTTGCGGCTTCCTCAAACACCAAATGCATGGCACTGATAGCTTCCTGCCTGTCGGAACACCAAAAGTCGATTTTAACGCCTACCACTCCCATGTCTTTAAACTTTTTTAAAGTTTCCTTTCTTTTTTCGGCATCGTAATATATTCCTGAGTAGCTCCAAACCCAGGGTTTTATTCCTTTCGAAATTGTGTAGTCAAGTGTAGAACTATTTCTGTTTGTACGTTCCCACCTTGCATCAAAAAGGGTATATTTCCATCCTAAGTCAACCGATAAGTCGGTGAATTTATTATAGGTTGAAGCTAGTTCATCGCAACCATGAGACCACCAAGCCCAGGAAGCTTTTCCAGCTTTAATCCAGGATGTGTCCTCGATTTTTGATTCCGGGGCTAAATCAGTTATCATTGTCGAAAGCAAAATTTCGCCTGCATCATCGCCAATAATTATAGCCCTCCAAGGCATCGCCCATGGAAGCGTATATCTTGGATTTGCACTTTCTTCTACATCCATTCGGATTTTGACAGTTTCATCGTCTTTTGCAAATGCAATTTTATAGATACCATCTTCAGAATCAGGATCCAGGTGGCAGCCACAAAATGAACCGTCGGTTCCCGATTCGGCAATAAGCAGCCAACTGCTTTTGTTATTGATATTGAACAGTGCCGGCATGCACCATCCAACTGATTTATTTCGTGGGTTTTTAATGGTATCTCCTACGTTTACATTAAAATAGTAGTCCTCATAAGCTGGAGTAAAAGGACCTGCACTGTTGTACGGTTGCAACCAGGCTTGGCCGCTTTTTTCAATTCGGAACCCTGTAATTTCTTTTTCTACGATCCGCAACTTTTCGCTGCTTTCAGGAAATCGATAGCGAAAAGCAACACCTTCATTGCCTGCCATTAAATCGATGGTAATAAAAGCACCTGTGATGTTTTTTAAGACTACGCTTCGGCTATTAAAAATCTGGTCAACTTTTTTTTGATGACCAACAATAAGTTCGTATGTTTCTCTTTGTTCTTTTTCCGGTGTAATTTCAGTGATTGTTAACCCGTGCGAAAAATCCTGATCATCGCAAACCAACCCCAAGGGTGAATGTTCTATCAGGATAGTATTATCGTGCCTGACTTCATAAAATAGTTCACCTTTTTCATTAAGGGATAGGGTTATCTCATTAGTACCATCTTTCGATTTTAAATGTGGGGTAATTTCTTTTTCCGTGCACCCCACTAATAGAATGAGAACTATGGGTACAATTAAGAATAGTCTTAAATTTAAATGATGATGATTCATTGTTTTTAATGTTTAAAATTGGTTTTTACATTTTACTTCTAACTCTGTGGTTAAACTCTAAATTAGGATGAAGACTACAGCGATTAATAATATCCATCACTTGTAAAATTAACACCGGCATGATTTATCCCATTTCGTTTTATATTTCGGATAGGGCTTGTATACGATAGTTGCTCCGATTTCTTTTTGCATCTTATACCAACCCAAAAATGTCGCATTTACTCAAACCCGCCTAGCGGAATGGAACCACTTGGCAGATATCCTAGAGATTTTTTTAAATGCGGCAACCGATAATTAAACTATAGTTCATCACGCAATTTCATCTCAACATTTGCAAGGATTTTTGTTTCTCCTATATTGTTTTTGATGGTATACAACTCAACGAAATACTTTCTGAATTTTCATGAGCTACCAACCTGCATTGCCTGGCATTCCCCCGGTTCGGATTTCCAACTGTAAAAACACCATGGCAATGCATAATTGACGACTTAACAGGCTTGAGCGGATGGAAGCACAGTTCGCAGCAATTGCATATGCTTGTGTAAAAATACATCCCACCTTCTGCCAGTTTATCGATGTTAGGTGTTTCATAATATTCCGATCCCATATAGCTAACATCTTTCCAGCCCATGTCATCTATTAATATAAATACGATATTCGGTTTATCTTACGCATTTGCAGAAATAAATTGAAAAAAATAACGATTAATAATATAATGTTCTGTTTTTTCAAATTTTTATTATTTTATACCTTTTGTATTAAAAAATGGTATTACTTCCGATTCAAATCTTGCAGATCTCATAATCTCTTCCATCTCTTTTACGATATCAGGATTTTTGCTTGCTATGTTTTTTTGTTCCTGAGGATCTTTGCTCAAGTCATATAACTCGAGTGGAGCACTTAGGTTTTGTCGGGCATCAAGTTTTACGGCCTTCCAATTTTCTTTTCGAACAGCCTGTTTGCCCCCCCCTTCATAAAACTCCCAGTACAAATACTCATGTTTTTTTTGGTTTAAATCTTCTCCTTTTAAAGTTGGTAGCAAAGATATTCCATCAATATTGTTTGGAGTATCAACTCCCGCAATTTCCGTTAACGTTGGTAATACATCCCAAAATGCACTTATGTGGTCTGATTTCGAGCCAGGCTTAATCACGCCAGGCCATCTTACTATAAAAGGCATTCGAATCCCCCCTTCATATAAATCTCTTTTAATTCCACGAAACCCTCCTGAGCTGTTAAAGAAATCAGGTACTCGTCCTCCTTCTTTATGTGGACCGTTATCGCTTGAAAACATAACAACGGTATTTTTATCAAGCCCTAATTTCTTCAAATGAGCCATTATTTTTCCAACTTCCCAATCCAATCTGGTAATCATGCCTGCTGTTGTTGCATTTGGGTCGGAGGTTGTGCCATAATGTTGCCCGGAGAAAGGTTGCTCGGGAAATTTACCCACGTAGTCTTTTTTAAATTCTTCAGGAACATACATTTGTGCATGAGGCAAACAAGAAGCATAGAATAAAAAGAAAGAAGTATCTTTTTGGTCTTTAATAAAAGTTAAAGCCTCATCAAGAATAAGGTCAGGGCTATAAGTTTCACCAGTCCATGTTTTGCTTCCACCATTCTCAGGAAAATCAATTTGTTGACTATTGCGATGCAAATATTTAGGAAAATATGCGTGAGCCTGTCCGTGTCCCAGATAACCAAAAAAATGGTCAAATCCCTTTGCATTTGGCTGCCCGGGCTCAGTTAAACAACCTGTACTTGATTTGCCAATCATAGCTGTTTTGTATCCTGCACTTTTCAAGTATCTTGCTACTGTTATGTCTTGAGGATCCGGTCGCATTTGATAATCACCATTAAAACGGACATATCCATGACCTGTATGCATTCCCGTTAACAATGTACTTCGCGAAGGAGCACAAACAGTGCTACCTGCATAATGCTGGGTAAACAACATTCCTTCTGCTGCCATCTTATCGAGATTTGGAGTTTGAAAATGAGTTTGCCCGTAAACACTTAGATCTCCATAACCGAGGTCATCAGCCAAAATATATATAATATTTGGCTTGACATATGTTTCTTTCGATTTATTTTTTGTACAGGAATGAATTACTGGAAACAATATAAAGAGTGTGAAAATAATTTTTAAATATTGAAGTTTATTCATAATTTTTACAATTGGTTTTTCCCCGACTTTACTTAATTATATACGTTATCAACAACGTTTTTACTTAACAAAAAATCTAAAACTCAATAAAAAGGATTAAACGCTAATTTTAATAAAGATTTTATGATAGAAAATTAGTGCTTAATCCTTTTACATTAAATTATTCCCAGTTGTCTTTTTGACTCATGGAAGTATTAATATCCAACTCATCCTGAGGGATAGGCCATGGAAGATCAGTTGATCTGTATTTTAAATTTATCACAAAATAATGCCCATCAGGTCCTACCAGGAATCTATTATAGTTCACCGGATCATCGGTTAGATATATTCCGTATTGAGGCTGGTTGTTAAGCTTTTCGTTCGCTTCACCCCATCGGTTTAAATCCCAATACCTCAAACCTTCCCAGGCAAGTTCAACCCTTCTTTCTCGCTTAAGAATTTCCATCAGTTTTGTGGGATCGGATTCTGTTACGGCAGGCATTTGTACTGCAGCCCGGCTACGAACAGCATTAATAGTTAAGTCTAATAAGTTCTGGTCCACAGCACTCCCAGCATTTATTTTACTTTCCAGGTAACTTAATAAAACTTCTGCGTAGCGTACAATGGGGATATCAATGCCGGAATCATAAACATCACCAGTATAAGTATTATCAACGTATTTTTGCAAACAATATCCTGTCATTCCTACATCATAGGTAAATACATCGCCAACTACATCAGTTGAATCAGGATGTCCATGATAGACTTGTCCTCTTATGGTACTTATACCCGGATAAAAAATAGTATAGAGCAATCGTGGATCTCTGTAATTAACCCCATCTTTAACAACCGGATGTAATGGATCGTAAAGGCTACTTTCTTCTATTGATTTTCCATCGATACATAAATAAGCATTTACGAGACTTTGAAATGGATTAGTACCATGCCAACCACCATCAACATTTGGTCTGTAATTTAATTGTGTAGCATTTCCTATTTCCCCAGCCAAATACTTTCTTGAAAATATGATTTCTCTGCTTTCTTCATTTTTCCCATCAAAAAGTTCAGCATATAATGAGTCTATTTGATGCACATTTAAATCGATTATTGCTTTGTACGCTACAGCGGCATCTGCCCATTTTTTCTCCGACATTAACAAACGACCTTTGATTGTCAAAGCTGCAGCTTTTAAAATTCTTCCATTTTCTCCTGATGGCCTTGTTGCAGGTAAATCATTTTCGATGGCATTAAGTTCATCCAGAACATATTTTACTACTTCTTCTTTTGATGCACTAATAACAGTAATTGATTCTTCCATGGTTAAAAGTTTTGTAACTAAAGGACCCCCCCCCAATACTGCGACATATTAAAATAAGTAAAAGCTCTTAAAAAGCGAACTTCTGCTATCATTTGTGCTTTTTTTGCCGCATCTAAACTTTCCACTTTTTCAATATTTTCCAGAAAATAGTTGCATCCTGCTATTTCGCGATACGAATTGTTCCAATAACTTATTATTTGGGAACTTGCCGGTGTTAAAGAACCATTGGTAAGAAATGCATTATTCGTATTTCGGCCAATTCCATTATCGGAATTTCGATCAAAGTTACAGATATGGTCACTTCCACTCCAAGTTGTGGCTTTATTATAAACTCCAGCCAAAGCTAAATCAACATCTTCTGGAGTCGTCCAGAAATTTTCGGTTGATAATTGAGCAAGAGGTTGTTTGTCCAGAATACTTTCTTCGCATGATATAAAAAATATGCAAGAAATGAAAAAAGTAATTATTATTGCTTTAATATTTGCTTTCATAATTGTTCAATTTTAAAAATTAACATTTAATCCCAAAATATAAGTTCTTGCCATTGGGTAATGCACTCCTTCTCCGGTCTGTACATCAAGTTCAGGATCCCAGCCATCAAAGAAATTATCAAAGCAAAGGAGGTTTCGTCCAGAAAGGTAAACCCTGACTTTCTGAAGTTTTAACGCTTTTGTAACAGATTCAGGCATGTTGTAACCAATTTGTACCGATCTTATTTTCAAATAAGATGCATTCCAAGCCCAATAGGTTGACAAATAAGAGTAGGGATCGCGATTTCCGCCTCCGTGGTTGAGAAGACGTGGATATATTGCGTTAGGATCTGGGTTTTCCGAGGTCCACCGATTATCCCACATCCATTCTTGTACATTAGATTTATTAGCAAATGCCCTTCCTGCCATGTTGCTCAGGTATCTTCTCATACCTCCGGCGCCATCAAATGTGAACGAAAAATCAAAAGACTTATAACTGGCGTTTATTCTGCCTCCATAAGTATATTTTGGTGAAGTTTGCCCAATAACACTTCGGTCGAATTCTGGATCAACTTTTCCATCCGGGACTCCATCGGGGCCGCTAATATCCTTGTATTTAATATCGCCTGGAGCAGGATTGTAAGGTTGGACAGGATAACTTGCAATATCCTGCTCATCCACAAACAGTCCATCTGCTGTATATCCATAAATAGCATTAAGAGGGCCACCAATAAAGAGGCCATTTGAAATATCTTTTTCAACATCGCTTAATTCCAGAACTTCTGTATTTACAACTGAAAAGTTTGGTGCAATTTCAAAAAAGAAATCTCCCAACTTTTCTTTATAGCTCAAGTTGATATCCCAACCTGCATTATTAACTTTACCTGCATTGGTAGGAGAGGAACTCAGGCCAAGTGTACCGGCAGTTGTAATATTATAAAGAATATTCCGGGTTGTTTTATCGTAATAATCTATTGAAGCACTAAGTTTTCCTTTCAAAACAGAGATGTCAATCCCGGCATCGGCAATGGCAGTAGTTTCCCAGGTTATGGCCTGATTTGCCACTGTATTTAACACAATTCCCGGATAAACGCTACTTCCCCAAATTGCATTATTTCCAGAAGAAAGAATATCCTGATAGGGATAATTACCAATTTGCTGATTACCCAATGCACCCCAGGAACCGCGTAATTTTAAATTAGAAACCCATGGAAGACTTTCTTTTATAAACGTCTCTTCCGAAATTCGCCATCCAAAAGAAAATGATGGGAAAGCTCCGAATTTATTTCCTTCGCCGAAACGCGATGATCCGTCATATCGAACATTTGCTTCAAAAAGATATTTCCCGAGATAACCATATTGTAATCGGGCAAAGTAAGAAACCAGCCCCCATTCTGAAGCACCGCCCGAATTTTGTTGGTTGGCCGAACTTCCAACATTTAATTCATAAAATTCGTTATTTGGAAACTGATCCCTGAAAGCATCCAGGTATTCGTATTTACTTTCTATTTGAGAATAACCTGCCAAGCCGCTTACATTATGGTCACCAAATGATTGTTCATATTTAAGAAAACCTTCCAATGTTAGTTCTCTTCTGGTATTCCATTTTACATCAAGTTTTGCCGGACCAGCATAGGTCGTAGCATCAATTTGTTCATCGGCGGCATATAGTTTATAATTGGTATGGTCAAAAACATAACCACCTCGGACCACAATTGTTAATGGTTCAATAATTTTATATTCTAAACCTGCATTCCCATTAAAATAATAGTTTCGTTCCAGTTCGTGTGATGTTGCGTCAATATCAGCCCATGGTGAACCTTTATCAACACGGCCGTAATAACCCTCCGAGGTTCTGCCGGCAATTGTAGCAGGCATCCTGGCAAGACGGGTTATCACACGCATTGTAGTTCGGTCTCCCGTTGCAGAGGCTGGTCCTTTTTCATCATCAGTAGTTCCTGATATGTTGGCAATTAATTTCAGTTTTTTGGTTATATCGCTATCAATATTCAGTCTGATATTATATTTATTAAAATAATTCAATAGATTGTCACCATAATTATCGTAAAGGTTATTTTGCAAAAGACCATCATTGCGTATATCTCTAAAAGAGAAACGATAACTTGTTGCATCTCCTCCACCCATTAATGAAATATCGTGGCTAGTCTGGTAGGCAACATTGTCTAATGCCATTTCGTAATGTTTGTCATTCGGATAGTTGTCATGGTCGGTGCCATCCATATATTTCTGAATATCTTCCTGTGAATATATAGCGCCCTGCCCAGCATTGGTAAGTGCTTCATTATAAGCTTGTGCATAAATCCATGAATCAACAAACTTCGGCATATCGGCAAGTTCGCTAAAACCAAAGGTTGAATTGTAAATAACCTGCGATTTTCCCTTTTGTCCTCTCTTGGTTTGAATTAAAATTACACCGTTTGCTGCCCTTGAGCCATAAATAGCAGCCGAAGCAGCATCTTTCAGAACAGAAATATTTTTAATGTCATTTGGATTTACAGCATCAAGTGACCCCGGAATTCCATCTACTAAAACAAGAGGATTGTTGCCTGCACTACTAAAAGTTCCATTTCCCCTGATTCTGATTTCGGTTGTCGACCCTGGCCTGCCATCGGATTGTCGGATGGATACACCACTTAATTCGCCCTGAAGTGCCTGACCAACCGAAATAATAGGTTTGTTTTCAATCTGGTCACTGCTTGCAGTCTCTATTGACCCGGTAATGTTTTCTTTTCTTTGGGTTCCATAACCAACAGCCACTACTTCTTCAAGACCAACGACATTGGTAACCATCATAATATCAATATTCGTCTGTTCCCCAACAACTACCTCTTGCGTCTGCATTCCCACAAAAGAAAACTGCAGCGTGGCACCATCGGGAATGTTAGAAATGGTATAATTGCCATCCGCGTTAGTAACAGTTCCCTGTGTAGTGCCTTGTACTACCACAGTTACTCCATGCAAAGATTGCCCAGATTCGTCGGTGACTGTTCCTGAGACTATTTTTTGTTGGGCATCAAGCAACGCTGAAAATTCTTTTTTTTCCGGAGAAAGTAAAATAAGGTCGTTGTCCAGCACCTTGAATTTAACACCTTCATCTTTAAAAATTGCAGTTAAAATTTCTTCCACGGTATTATCTGTGGCATTAACATCTATCACCCTCTCAACATCAACTTGTTCACGTTGATAGAAAAACCGAAAATTACTATTATCTTCAATTTCCCACAAAATTTCAGCAACTTGTTCTTGTTTTAGTTCAAACGAGAATTGGGTAGCCTGTGAATAAACCGTTGCAGAAACTTGCATTATACCAAGAATTAGTCCTATTAGCGTTAGTTTCATTTTCAATAATAGTCTGTGCTTCAATCCAATATCGTAAAAGAAGCATGTTACATTTTTTTTCATAAATTTGTGGTATTAAAATGTTTATAATAATTAGGTGTGACAGCACCTTTTTAATCACATTTGAACCGGCTTAATGTGACAGCATTAGCCGGTTTTTTCGTTTATTGGTGTATTTACATAGGCATTTAGTTTGAATTAGTTATAATTATTTTTTGATTTTCTATTTTGAAATGTACAAGCAGAGATTCCTGAAGAATCTCCATTATTTCTTCAATGGTTTCGTCTTTTAACGTACCATCGTAATGCAAATCAAGAATTGATTTATCTTTTACCTCAATATCGACACCGTACTTTCTTTCCAGCAAAACGAATAACTCATTTAAACTTAAATTAATAAATATCAGTTTATTCTCTTTCCACGCGGTGAACTGTTTTGTATTTACTTCTCTTAATCTGATGACATTGTTTTGCTTATTGTAAACTAGTTGTTCCCCGGGTTTTAATACCTGGTTGTTTAGAATTTTGAAATTATCGGTAGAAGTAATTCTTATGCTTCCCTTTTCAAGTGTTGTAGTAATCTGGTCATCTTCAGGATACGCTTTAACATTAAATTCTGTTCCCAAAACATTTACATCGTAAATGGATGTATGCACAACAAAAGGTTTCTGTTTGTTTTCTTCAACCTGGAACCAGGCTTCGCCTTTTAAAAATATTTCTCTTTGTTTGTTAACCCCTTCTATTGAATACTTTATTTCTGAACCGGAATTAAGGTACACCATTGTATTATCGGGTAATACCATTTGCGATACCGAACCTTTTGGGGCAATCGAAGTGTAATAAACCGGTTCTGCTTTTTTATAGTTCTGTGCAATAATTCCAATTAAAGCACCAATTACCAATATTGCTGCAATCCTTGAAACATTTATAAACAGCCTTTTTACTTTCGATTTTTTTTGCGTTTTTCCTTCCAGGTTTATTTTATGATGAATTTCATTTAAGATACCTGGAAATTCGTCAGGCTCCGGCTCTTCAATTTCGTGTGTAATATTTCTGTGCCATATATCGAATAGTATGGACCTTAACTCTAGGTTGTAGTAAGAATCTTCCAGAACAGATATGGCTTTTTCCAGCTCTTCTTTATCCGAAGTTCCTAAAATGTATTTTATGACGATATCTGAATTGCTTTTTTCCATTTTGTAATTTACTCAAAAAGAATTGAAGATTCCCTTTAGAATCTAATGGGAATCTTCAATTAATTAACTAAACTAATTCTCTATGAAAAATTATTTATTATCAAAATATTATATTGTTGTTTACTAGTAATACGGAGAAAACTGCTTACCCCCCAAAGAAAAATGATTTTTTAAATCATCCACAGACCAGACTGATGGAATTCTTGTTTGCTTCCTGGATTGAATCATAGGGATTTTCAGGGAGTAGTCTGCATTAGTCATGGTATTTAAATGCAGATATTTAAAAAATGACCGTAGAGAACACAATTGCAGTTCTATCGTTTTATAGGCATATCCGGCTAATGTCTTGATGTAATTGTTAATCAAAGTAAGATTGATTTCATTACAAGAGGTAATTCTTTGAGAATCACTATAATCCAGAAATTTTGCAGATTGTTTCGTATAATGCCCTATAATTACAGTAGAGTACTCTTTATCAATGCAATACTGTTTGAAATTACTGATTACTTCAATGAAGTATTGACTCTGAAGAATTTCTTTATGTTTATAATATCGGCGTAAAACAGAACCATGAAGTTGGAAATCACCCAGCATTCTTATTACGCGTAAATTCTGAACTTCGATTTGTTTTAGGCTTCCTTCAGAATCTTTTTGGAGTATGTTGAATGTCTTCTCAACAAAGTCGACACCCAATTTTTCAGAATAGTAAACCTCATCTCGTTCTTGAGAAAACTCCAGAAGCATCTTCCATCGTCTTTTATAGAAGTTCATGCTTCCCTGAGTGTAGCCCAGCCTTAGAAGTTCTTTCTCAAGGTCAAAAATTAATTCATTTATTGTTTTTTTTCATAAGGAATAGATTTGATTAAAAATAATTTTACATTATGCGAAGTAAATGAATTTCAATTCACTGATTAGTAATTATTTGAAAGATTTACTTTGCATAATTACTTACTTTGCATAAGGAGGACCACTGAGTCCTTTGTTAAGTAATATAATGCTTAACGAACTTGACAACGAACTCCATAAACGAGGTCATAAATTTGTTCGTTATGCTGACGACTTTTTTTTTGTGTAAAAGCAAGTGAGCAGGAGAACGTATAATGAATAGCGTGATTAAGTTTATTGCGGAATATCTTTTCTTGAAAGTAAACAGGGGCAAAACATCGGTAGTTTACTTTAATCAAATCAAGTTTTTGGGATACTCCTTTTATAAAACCAAGGGAGAAATCCGATTCCGTATTCATCCTAAAAGTATTGTGAAACTAAAAGCCAAGTTAAGGGGGCTGACCAGTAGAAGCAATGGTTGGGGGAATGAAAAGCGTAAGTGTAAATTGTCATCATTTATAAAAGGATGGTTAAATTATTACAAATATGCTGACATGTTGAATTTAATGAAACGTATTGATGAATGGTATCGCCGCCGATTGCGAATGGTAATCTGGAAACAATGGAAGAAAATAAAGACAAAATGGAGTAATCTCATAAAATTGGGTATTAATAAATCCAAAGCTTGGGAATATGCTAATACCTGAAAGTTGTATTGGCGTACGTCCAAAAGTCCTATTTTGTCCAGAAGTATAACCAACAACCGCATAAAACAGGCAGGTTATATTTTCTTTTCGGATTATTATGCGCAGGTAAGAGTGTGATTAAAGAACCGCCTTGGTACGGATCCGTATGCCGGGTGGTGTGGGAGGTGCATCAATGAGACAATTAAATTATCTCACTGACCATCTACCCGATTCGAGCTTTCAGCCCTTGTGGACTGCCTGCTTATTTTCTCGCAGGGTTGTACCTGTGCTAAGACGTTTCGTCCCCTAGGGACTTTAGTTTTTCAAAGTTGAAAACTTTATTCGTTTTTCAAACAACAATTCAATCAGGCGAATAATATCAGAAACAGGATAACCGGAAATACGTCTTTCCCTAAGCTTGTTTTTAGGTGTTTTAATGCAAGAGTAATTTGGTTTTCAACCGTTTTTATCGAAATACCCAGCCGAGCTGCAATCTCTTTATTCGATAATCCAAGCTTGCGACTTAAGGTATAAATTTGTTTTCTTTTATGTGGAAGTTCTTCGACTGCATCTCTTAATTGAACCACAATTTTATCGTAATCCAAATCATTTCTCAATTCAAAACTTTCTGATTCAAAATAATGTACTAAAAATTTTCGATACTCCTGATCTTTTAAACGTAATCGCAACTGGTCAACAACGAGGTTATATGAGATAGAAAACAAGAAAGATTTAAATGATTTTGCCGAGTCAATTTCTTCTCTCTTTTTCCAAATTCGTAGAAAAACCTCCTGAACAATCTCTTGTGCGTCCTCCTTGTTCTTTAGCAGCGAAAAAGAAAAACGGAATAGTTTTTCACAGTATTTATGAAACAAGGTATCGAACGCTTCAACTTTATTATTATTAAGTTGCAAAACCAGGCGTTTATCATCCTCCTTTTCCGAAACGCTCATATTTGTTTAACCTAATTTTTAAAAAAGAGAGAGTTAAATCATTTAGTATATCAAAGATATTGATTTATTTGAGAAATTCAGTATCTATGCAAAAATTTTACTTTCTCTCCTTCGATGTAAATCTGTGGTTGGAATAAAATTGCGTGAAATATGTTTTTTTTATTATTGTTAGTATGGTTCTGTCCTTTAGATTTACAATCTGAATATTTATTAAAAAATAACATTGTTGGGATGAGGTATCTCTAAGGTGAGATTCATAACTTCAATTTTGTTTATTATT
>Ga0307990_1001685_pt1 | contig 18326 bp, 15 predicted proteins | sample EllFjometagen129_FD_203168 | JGI IMG/M metagenome (GOLD analysis project Ga0307990, IMG submission 203168) | Marine microbial communities from Ellis Fjord, Antarctic Ocean - #129 | ecosystem: Environmental > Aquatic > Marine > Unclassified | place: Southern Ocean | collected 2014-10-08
CAAGAGTTGAGAGATCCCCATCCATATTTCAAAGCCTTCTTCATCCGTGGGTTGGCCGCGCGTATGGCGCGGTAAACATCCGTGGGCCATAAACAGCTTCTGAAAACGCAATTCCGAGATGAACCAAAAATCCGATCAAAAAGTTCTACCCGCGGCGTAGCCGAGAGAGGCTGGCGCTATCGCGACGGCAATGAAACAAAGTGGAATGGCAAACCTTGGAGAAAATGATTTCAGAGATTGTAACATCCGGTAGAGTCTCCTCATGAACCTATTCGAAAAAATCGCGAATCGTGAAATCCCAGCGACCATCGTCTATGAAGATGCCGACACACTCGCTTTCATGGATATCGGCCCGATCATCAAAGGACACACCTTGGTGATTCCGAAAACGTGCTACGACCCCATCACCGAAACGCCCGATGACGTGGTCGCCAAGCTCATACTCGTTGCCAAGCGAATTGCTACCGCACAAATGAAAGCGCTTGGCGCTGATGGCGTCAACATCATGCAAAATAATGGCGCAGCCGCCGGGCAGGAGGTTCCGCACATTCACATCCATGTGATCCCGCGCTTCGATGACGACGGGCATCACTGGAACTGGGCGGCCAAAAGCTACGACTCGCCCGAAGAGATGGAAGCTTTGGCCGCAAAAATCCGCAAAGGGCTTGGCGAATGAAACACCCGACTCCCGAAGAACTGCTCAATGGAATCCTTGCCCGCGACCCGCGCTACACGGTTGAGGCCTATGCCTTTGTGCGCGGGGGGCTCGATTTCACCGTGCGCAACCTCGAAAACCAGCGGCACGTTAGCGGACAGGAACTGCTCAAAGGGGTCCGCGAATTCGCCATCGAAGAATTTGGGCCGATGACCAAAACCGTGTTGAACGGGTGGGGCATTGCGCGCACTGAAGATGTCGGCGAAATCGTTTTCAATATGGTGGAAACCGGTTTGCTTGGAAAAACCGACGAAGACTCCCGCGCCGACTTCGCCAACGGTTACGACTTCGATGAAGCCTTCCGAAAACCTTTCAAACCCACAGTTTCCCGTCCCTGACTTTTTCAAGGCTTAGTGGTCCCGACAACAGGTTACATTCCGTATGTAGAACAACCTGTTGTTTCAGAGATAAATAAACATAACATGCTGGAATATAGATTGTTATGATGTCCGTTGTCCCGTACATTCAAATGTACGGGACAAGAGGGCGTTGGTTTTGCAAAGCATTGTTGGTAAATAGCTTATGATGTGGTTGGTTTAGCGTAAAAAGCGATGAAATGCAACGCAGTTGCTAGTCGGCGATGCGGACGCCGATGCGGTAGAATCCTTTGGTCTCGATGGTGTGGACGGTGTCGGTCCAGCTGTTCTGCGGCCAAAGAATATTTGTTCCCAATGCTTGGAAAGGTTCGATGAGCATCGGTGTCCAGTCGATGGTGTACACGCGGTCTTCGACGGCATCCCAGTGCAGGATATAGTATCCAGTTCCATCGCGGGTGGTTTCGATGACTTCAAATTTCGACTGCTCGTCTAGCAGATCCGTGCCGGCGATGATCTCCGCGGCATTGCTGATTAGGTCTCCATCCATGTCTGCTTCCGGATCCGCTACCGTGCAGGTTCCGATGGTTCGGTCGAGCTCATCGCGCAGGAGCATTCGCCTTTGGTTGTTTTCCTGCCAGAGCATCGCTGCGGGTTGGTTATAGGTGGTGCGAGTGCGTTCCGTGCTGAGCTGTTGCCAGGTGTTCTGATTCTGCAGGGTGTAGACGTTTGCATAGGCTAGGCCGTTGAATTCGCTGATAACGGTGCTTTCAGATTGAACATCAAGAAGCTCCGCTTCAATCGCTGTGCCAAGGTCTGGCATTTCAAGCTGGGTGTTTCCGCATAGAAGAATTTCCGGTTCAAAACGGTTGTAAGCGACGATTTCAGAGGAGGTCTGCCGCCACCATGTATTGTCGGACAGACGGAAAAAGTTTCCGTTGCGGAAGCCGTGGAACCAGCCGTCGATTTCGAGCCTGGTCACGTCGGTGAGTTGCTCCACCTCCACCGTTGCTGGGGGCAGGGCGTCTTCGACGCGCATTTCCCATGTGCCGGTCGATAGAATATTGGTGATGACGACCAGCGGGTTATAAAGTGTCTGCTCCATTGTTGTCGGGGTGGTTTGCTGCCAGTATTCTCCGTTTTGGAGGGCAAAAATTCGTTGTCCCTTCCATCCGCGGAACCAGCCGTCGATGCGGCTGATGATGGGGGGATTATCCGGAGCTCCCGAGGCTTCGGCACGGCAGGTTCCGATTTCCAGATTTCTGCTGTCGACAAAGCGAATCCGTGTAGAGCCGTCTTCAGCCCAGCGCCACGCGGTGATGTCGGTTTCATTGATGGAAACGCTGTCGGAAGATGAGGTTTGTTCCCATACGGTTCCGTCTGCGAGCTGGTAGGTTTTGTTGCGAGCCATGCTGAAGCTGGTTGCGAGCCCGGTCACTACGCTTTCCGTTATGGCGAGCGATTCGACGGTGATGGGCTGATCTTCGCCTTCGATGAGCATTTCGAAGGAGCCGTCGTTTTGCCAGAGCAGGACATCCGGGAGGTAGTCGCTGCGGGTGGATCGTTCTGAGGAGGTTTGCCGCCACCAGGTTCCGTTTTGAAGTTTTACGATGCTGTCTTCTTCACAACCGCCGAAGGTTCCGATGATGCGGGTAGCTGTGGTGTTCAGGAGCTGTCGCACTTCGACGGAACCAATGACATCCGGCAGGGTCATGCGGTACTCAGAGCCTTGTTTTTCGATGTAAACATCGGGCGGGTACAGCCCGTAGTTTCCGTAGTTTTCTGAGGAGGTTTGTTGCCAGAACTGTCCGTTGCCCAGTTCGTATATTTTATTGCGGCCTTTCCACCGATAGAACCATTCGTTGAGAGTCGAGTGGTCGGAAACCGTCAGGGTCGCGTTTTGTTCGGTCGCCCCGTTTTTTCCCGTTGCCGTAAAGAGTACCGGATAGGTTCCGTCGGACGGACTGTCCCATGTGAACTGTCCGTCGGCGCTTCCGATGCCGGTTGCTCCCGTGAAGACCGCGCTGGAGGGCAGACTGGATGCGGAGAGGGTAATTGAGTCGGCGGCATCAACGCTGTTGGATGCAGAGACGCTGAAATTGAAGGAGTCTCCACTGAAGATGAACAACAGACTCTCGGGAAGATCGATTTGCGGGAGAGGGCCGTGCTGACCGGGGGTCATGCTGTGGGCGGTGGCGCCGGCCTGAATAGTCCACTCGGCGGCGGTCCATTCCATATTGGGTTCCGAAACACCGTTGTTCCGTTCCGCGCGGCTGTTTTCGTAGTCCCACGTGGTGTCGCTACCGTCCGTATCGAATTCGCCGTAGATATCGATCAGGATTCCGTCGCTGTGGTCGCCGCCGTAATAAAGGAAAAAGGCATCATCACCGTTGCCGCTGATGATGGAGCTTTCCATGTTTGGTGCGATATCGTAGGCGTCCTGAAAGTCGGTTGCATCGGTCGCAATCACCCATGCTTCCGCGGCGGCCACCGTTCCGGTTAGTGGGATGTCATACCAAGTTCCCCCGTTGACCTGCTTGCTCAGGCACCAACTGTTGGCCGCCAGATCGACACTTCCGGTCTCGGCGTTGTAGAGCTCGATAAAACGGTAGGCATCCTCGCCTTCACCCGCCGGATCGGCGAGCTCCGAGATTATCAGTAAGGGTTGTTCGATCACGGTGATGGTGACTACTTCGCTGTCGGATCCGTCATTGTCGGTCGCAGTAAAGGTTACATCATATGAGCCGACGGGTGCGGCGACGTCCCATGTGAACGTGCCGTTGCTGAAATTTGCGCCGGGGGGAAGGTTGGTTGCGGTCAGGGTGATCACATCGTCGTCGGCCGGATCTTCAGCTGTGACAGAGAATGAAATACTGCGTCCTTCCATTCCTCCTTTGCTGCCGATGGGAAGGAGAGTCGGCGGGGCATTATAGGCCGCGCCGGGATTCATATAGTCAGTCGTTGCTCCGGCGGTGATAATCCATTCCGATGCCGTCCAGGTTGTGTTGGGACCGGTTGCGGTGGAATTGCGCATGGCGCGGCTGTCGGTGTATTCCCATGCGGTGTCAGTGCCGTCGGTGTCGAATTCACCGTAGATATCCACCAGCGTTCCCGTTGTGTGGTTGCCGCCGGAATAAAGGAAATAGGCATCGTCGCCGGTTCCGCTGATATCGCTGTCAGCTTGATCTGGCGTGAAGCCATACGCCTCTTGGAATTTAGTTGCGCTGTATGCCACTACTAGAGTTTCGCCGGCGGGCAGTATTCCTGTGAGTAGAGTATCTGTCCACGTGCCGCCGCCGTTTACCTGCTTGCTAAGGAACCACCCTCCGACATCGAGAATAATGGGGGCAGAACCGGCATTATAGAGTTCCACAAAGCGGTAGTCGCCGCCGCCGGTTCCGGATGGGTCGGCAATTTCTGAAATCAGCAGTTCCGGTCGCTCAAGAACCGTGATGGTATTCGTTTCGCTGTCGGAGCCATCCTTATCGGTTGCCGTAAAGGTGACCCTATAGACTCCGGCGGGCACGGCATTGCTCCAGGTAAAGACTCCGTTTGTGGTGAAGGTTGCGCCGGTCGGCATATTGGTCGCGCTGAACGTGATGGAATCCCCGTCAACCGAGTCGGATGCGGTGACCGTGAAAGAGAGATGGCTGTTTTCAAACACATCCTTATTTCCGATAGGGTTCAGTACGGGAGGCTGGTTACTCGTGGCAATTCCGTTCTCAACGGAGATATCGTCGATGTACAGGGTGCCGGTTCCGCTCTTTCGGAAGCGGATATAAATATTGTTGAGAGAGGTGAGGTCTACCCATTGTCCATTCCATTGTTCGGTGTCGCCGGAGAACGGACTCGCTGCGAATTCCGTCCACGGCCCGTTCGTGCTGGATGAATGTTCTGCAACAATGTCTGGGTCGGAGGAGGTGGTATACGTCCAAAAAATAAGAGTTTGTGCGTTGGTGATTTCTGGCGTGATCAGGAAGTCTCCGCTTGCTCCCAGCTTTGCGCTGTTTGTTCCGTTAAAGGTGTAGGTGTCTTTTTGTTCGACTGAATTCTGAGTCCAGCCTGCAGGAGGGAACACCCCTTCAAATCCTTCCGTCCATAGCGTTTCCGCCGCGCCGGAGAGGGCGCAGGCGAGTAGGCAGACTGGAAGAAGTTTTTTCATTTTTCCAAACCCTGTAAGGAGGCTGAGCCTCCACCCTTTATTTTTTTCCAAACCTTGGAAAATGGCAAGCCCGTCGGCGCTACCGACTTCCAAGGTTTGGAAACTAGGGGTTATTCCGCATTTTTCTTATAGCCGGAGGCATCCACTTGATTAGCGGTTACAAAAATCATCAGGTTGCGCTTTACCGTTCGTTCGCCTTCGGAGCGGAAGAGGCGTCCGATGAAGGGGATTCTTCCAAGGATTGGAACGCTGTCCTTAAAGGTTTCGAGCTTTTCTTTGATCAGTCCGCCCATGACGATGGTGCTGCCGTCCTCAATCGTCACCGTGGTTTCCACCTTGCGGGTTTTAAAGACCGGTTGGCGGGCAATCAGGCGGTCGGCATTGACGGTGCGGTTTTTTTCGCGGGCTGTCAGAAAGTCTAGAAGAGGAGGAGAGCCGATGGCGGTGGTCGGTGTGGTGCCAATATTTATCTGTTCATCGCCGAAGCTGGGCCAGATGGTTCCGACGTGTTGTTCGTCGAAGCCAGCCAGTTCTTTGATCTCTGGTGAGAGTTTCAGGTCGATCGTTCCGTTTTCGGGATCGAGCTCCGGGGTGACTTCGAGCATGACGCCGGTTTTATACTCTTCGTAGTCGAGCGGAAGCAGGCTGGGCTGTGCATAGCGCTCGATGATGACATCGTAGGCGGTCGGGAAAGAGCGAACTTCTCCGACGTGGATGGAGGCGGTTTCTCCGCTTTTGGTGAGTACTTTGGGTGCGGAGAGCAGGTCGGAACCGGCTTGGCGTTCTAGCGCTTTGATCAAGAGGTTGATGCGGTCGCCTTTTTGGATAATGAGTTTTCCTGCTTCGTTGATCAGGCCGGATCCGGTCGGGTCGACCACTGCGTTGGCGAGGCTGTTGAAGGCGGTGGCCCGGCCCGCAGTGGCAACGGGTGTGCTAAAGGCTTCGAGGCCGGTTCGCAGCGTGTCGGTGAAAAGATTTTGGTCTCCTTCGACCTTCCAATTGTCATTGTTGACATCCGGATCCGTCACGAACGTCCACTCGAAGCCGAGTTCGTCGAGTGCGCCTTCGGCGACTTCGATAAATTTGGTTTCGATTTCGACCTGCTGCGAGCGTTCTTCGCGAGCCTTTTGGTTGTAGCGTTCGAGCAGGGCTTCTACCTTCGCGATATATTTCGGTACGTTGCGAACCAGCAGGATGTTGAAGTCGGGGTTGTACTGCGCGCTGGCGGTGGGCGGGAAGGGGACGGTGCTGAAGAATCCGCGCACATCCAGCAGGCCGGAGGTTCCTTCCTGCTCGCCCAGCATCAGAGCCATTTTGGTTCCGACTGGAGCCATAATATCAAATTCTGTGGAGATCATTTGTTGCGGTGGTTCATAGTTGACCGGGGTCAGGCTGACCATGTTGGGGCCGATGTCGTATTTCATGCCGGACATCTGGGTGATGATATCGAGGGTTTCGAGCGCGGAGAGATCGGTGCCGGAGAAGGTAACGGATGGCAGGAGGGTTTCGGACGTTCCGAAGACCACCAGATTGGCGCCCTTGCGTTCGGGGTCGAGTTTGCGGCAGAGCGCGGAGAGTTCGAGCACGACTTGCTGAATGTCGGCATCCTGAAAGGCGATGGCTGGAATGCGAATCGATTCGAGTTTCTCGAGTAGCGCTGTGGCGCGGAGTTCGTTTTCGGTCGGTTCACGAATGGGTTCGTTGCTTTTGGGCTGTTCGCCCTCGGCCTTCGGGGCATTCCAAGCGGCCTGTACGTTTTCGAGCATTCGGACGCGGGTGGTATCGTAGCTCTTGGTTTCCAGCCCCGCCTTTTTGTTCGCGATGCGCCGGAGCCACCGGATGGCGTCTTTGTTGTAGGCATCGTCTTCCAGAACGGCTTCGAATAGCTTCTGCGCGTGGTTCCAGTCGTCGTCGGCATACGCCTCTTTGCCCTGGGAAAGGGTCCCTTCAATATTGAGCGGCTCGAGCGGGGTTTCCAGTTTTTCGGCGGACACAAACGTGCCCGCGCTGGCATCCATCGTGTAGACCACTGGGCTGGCGGCAACGGGAAGTTGGATCGTGAGCGGAGCGGCTTCTGGCATTTCGGGTCGAGGAATGGTTAGCGTCGGGGTTGCGGGTGCAGGTGCTGGATCAAACTCGTCCAGATCATCAAAGATATTTGTGACATCGTCCTGGGCGCAGACGGATAGGGTGGTGATTAATGCGAGAGTAAGAATGAGGACTCTTGTTTTCATAGAACGCTCCTTTCAATTCATATGCAGCGATGCACTCACTAGTTTTCGGAGCATAATGATCTTGGAAAAGTTCGGCAAGGTTATGCTTTTCCAAACCTTGGAAATAAATGAGATTCCACCAGTTGATTTTTAAAAGGGGAGGTGTTACTTTCCCTGACCCTTTTCAACCTTGAGCGGAGGAGTGGCTGAGTGGTTGAAGGTGGCGGTCTCGAAAACCGTTGTGCTCGCAAGGGCACCGGGGGTTCGAATCCCTCCTCCTCCGCCACCTATTTCTTGTTTTTCGATCGAAAAACAGTCCAGATCCAAAACTTACACCGCTGCCAAAGCGATGGTTTTGGAGTAGGGGTTCGCGCCGAAGGCGCTTTCATGTAGTCTCTATCGTAGATTCCCATACGCGGAATAGTTTCATTCTGGCTTCGGTTCGGCAAGCGAATCTCTACACATCAGTTTTGATGAAGCCATACAGTGTGCTTGCTAGCGCAAACTCTACTTTATGGCGGAGAGAGGGGGATTCGAACCCCCGGTACCGTTATCGGGTACACACGCTTTCCAAGCGTGCTCATTAAACCACTCTGACACCTCTCCGAAGCTGAGCAAAAATGAAGTGCTAGAAGGTAGAGCCTTCTCCGGATTCTGCCAAGTCATTTTCGCTATCAGATTTAATCGGTGTAGATCCGGAGTTGGGCAGGGCAGGTTACAGATCGGGACCCGCTGTCTATTTTTGGCGCCCCAGAACCTCTTTGGCGAGGCTTCGGTAGGCCATGGCACCTTTGGAGAGGGGCGCGTATTGGGTGATCGTTTGGCCGTGGCTCGGGGCTTCGCTCAAGCGCACGCTACGCGGGATCAACGTTTGGTAGATGGCGTCGCCGAAATGTTTTTTGACCTCTTCAATCACTTGCTGAGCTAGGTTGGTGCGCAGGTCGCACATCGTCATCACAATGCCTTCAATGCTCAGGCCGGGGTTGCCGGCCTCGCGAACCTGGTCGATCAGGCTGAGAATCACGCTCAACCCTTCGAGTGCCAGATATTCAGCCTGCATCGGAATGATCACACTGTCGGCGGCATAGAGCGCGTTCATGAAGAGGATGCCGATTGAAGGGGGGCAGTCGAACAGGATGATGTCGTATTCATCTTGATCGATCAGAGGTTGCAGTGCGTTTTTCAAGCAGTGCAGGTAATTATCCATCCGTGCAATGGCCACCTCGCTTCCCGCTAGATCGAGTTCGGAGGGGATCATGTGCAGCCGCTTTATGCCGGTGGGCTTCACCAGCGTGCGGGCATCCGCTTCGCCGAGCAGGGCGGAGTAGATGCTGGCGCCTTCCTCTTTTTCGAGGCCCACACCGCTCGTGGCGTTGGCCTGCGGGTCGAGGTCGATCAAAAGGACGTTCTGCTTCCGCTTGGCGAGGCAGGCAGCAAGATTGACGGCGGTGGTCGTTTTTCCAACGCCACCTTTCTGATTTGCGAGTGCGATAACTTTAGTGCTCATAGCTGGAACTTCGTTTTGAATGTCGGATGTTGAATATGGAACCGCAGGATGCCGAAGGAAGTGAGTTTTGGCAAAATCATTGTGGGCAAAATCATTTCCAATCGCCAATGAGCATTGGGTGTTGAGAATTGAACTTTGAGCATTTCTTCCTTTTATTTTGAGTCTTCTCAAAATAATTCATAGGCCAAAACGCTCAAACCGAAAATGGCTGCGGTTTCAGTTCGGAGGATTTGTTTTCCAAAGGTAACCGGAATTGCGCCCGCTTCGACGGCGGCGTTGACTTCCTCTTCGGTGAAGTCGCCCTCCGGTCCGATCAGTAACGCGGCACATTTTATCGGGGCAGGCGGGACGCCTGCGGCATGGTTCGCAGGCGCCCCGCCTGCCTCGTGCAATTGCCTAAAAGCTTCCTTGAAGGGTTTGGCGTTCGGATGCAGCGAGCCCACAAACACGGCGTCAAATTCTCCAAGCATTGGAAAAACAGAGGTGATTTTTCCCAATGCTTGGAAGCTTGGAAGCCAGGCCGTGCCACTCTGCTGAGCCGCGTTGCGGATGATGGCTTCGCCGCGGTTCACCATCTTTTCAATTTTACCGGCGGGTAGGCTGGCGTTTTGTGTAACGACGGGTTGAATGGTTCGTACACCCAGTTCGGTGGCTTTTTGCAGAATCATTTCAAAGCGGTCGGGTTTGCAGACGGCCTGAATTAGGGTGATCTCCACGGTGGGGGGTTCAATGGTTTCGCGGGATGTCACGCGGACTGTGACTTCTTTTTTCGTCACCGAATCAACAATGCCTTCGGCTCGGGTTCCTTGTCCGTCGAACAGCGTGAGCTCCTGTCCGGCTTCGACACGCAGGACGCGGGCAAGGTGATGTGACTCGTCCGGAGGGAGCGTGATGATGTCTTCACGGAGGGCTTCCGGCGCGACAAATGAATGGATTCTCATAATCACTCCTCGCTGGAATAGTGGAATGTTGGAGTGCTGGATTGTTTCTCTTCCATTATTCCATCACGCCCTTGTTCCATCATTCCATTCCCCTATTTGTTCTTTTCCAGAGCCTTTTTGTGGGCGTAGAAGGTGTCGGCGGCCTTGCGCATTTTCTGGGTCAGCGGGAAGTGTTTGTCGTTCAATACGTCAGCGGCATCTTGAAGCTTTTTCTTCTCTTTGCTGCTGAGGCCTTGCGGAACTTCAATTTGCACAACGATGTGCTGGTCGCCCGTTCCGTAGCGCGGGTTGCTAATGCCTTTGCCACGTATCCGGAACACTTTTCCACTTTCGGTTCCCATCGGGATTTTGAGTGCAGCATTGCCGTGGATGGTCGGCACCTGTACCTCACCGCCGAGCATGGCGATTTGGAAGGGGACGGGGACTTCGCAGACGATATCCAGATCGTTGCGTTTGAAAAACGCGTGTTCGTGCACGTGGAGGACAATGTAAAGATCGCCGGCCGGTCCACCGCGCCGGCCGCCTTCGCCCCGCCCTGCAACCCGCAGGCGCGAACCGGTTTCGACCCCAGATGGGATTTTCACGTCGATGGTACGTTTGTTCCGGACGAGTCCCTGCCCGTGGCAAGCCGAGCAGGGCTTGCTGATGACTTCGCCCGCGCCGCGGCAGGTCGGACACGTCTGGCGGAACTGAACGAATCCACCGCCGCTGATCACCTGACCCGCGCCGCCGCAATCTTTGCAGGTTTTTTTGCCCGAGCCGGGCTCGGCACCGGTTCCTTTGCAGATGACGCAGGACTCGTTGATGTTGATTCGAATTTCGCGTGAGGAGCCGAGAACGGCTTCTTCAAAATCGATTTCGAGGTCGAAGCGCAGGTCGGCCCCTTGTTGTGGAGCATTGGGGTTGCGTGAACCCCCGCCTCCGCCGCCAAAAAAGTTGTCAAAGATGCTACCGCCGCCACCGCCACCGGAGGCCCCCATAAAGGTGCGGAGTGCTTCTTCGAGGTCGATGCCGCCTCCGCCAAAGCCGCCGCCTCCACCTCGGCCACGGCCGGCGCCGAAGGCGGCGTGGCCGAATTGGTCGTATTGCTGGCGTTTGCCGGCATCGCTGAGAATCTCGTAGGCTTCGGAGACTTCTTTGAAATGTTCTTCCGCGGCTTTGTCGCCGGGGTTTTTGTCGGGATGATATTTGATGGCCATCTTGCGGTAGGCCTTTTTGATCTCCTCGGCGGAGGCACCTTTGGCGATCCCAAGTAGTTCGTAGCAGTCTTTTTTTTCAGCAGACATTATTCAGATTCCTTTTCTTCGGCGGGCGTGTCGTCCGGCTTGTCCGCTGCAGCTTCGGCGGAGGGGGTCCCGCTAGAGACCACGACTTGGGCTGCGCGGAGCAGTTTGTCGCCGAGCATGTAGCCTTTACGAAATTCTTCGACGATGGTTTCGGCGGGTTTTTCAGAAGGCATGTGGGTGAGGGCCTCATGGTGATGAGGGTCGAAGGTTTCGTTTAAGGTGTCGATCGGGGTGACGTTGAATTTTTTCAACAGATCGAGTAGCTGGTTGTAAACCAGTTTGAATCCTTCGGTAATAGAGTGGTCGGTTTGATGCTCTTCGGCACTTTTGAGACCCATTTCAAAGTGGTCGATTACGGGAAGCATTTCGAGGAAGAGCGATTCGTTGGCGAAGAGAAATACTTCGCTCCGTTCGCGCTGGGTGCGTTTGCGGAAATTATCGAAGTCGGCTTTCATGCGAAGTAGCTGAAGTTGAAGGGGTTCCTCTTCCTCCTTCGCCAGGGCTTTCGCCTCTGCTGAAGCGACAGTGGACGAGTCTTCAACCCCGGGCTCGACGATTTCTTCGACGGGTTTTTCTTCAGAAATTTCGGGTTCTTTTTCGGCGTTCTCAGCCTGCTTATTTTTCTTTTTAGTCATATTCAAAATCCTATGTTTCACTGTTTGGAAGTCGCCGCATTACATTTCAGCGCTTCGCGGAGCCAGAGCCGTATATTTTCCAAGGGTTGGAAAAAATGGGTGTAAAAGTTCCGAGGGTTGGAAAACGTACGGTTTCGGGCGTTTTTAGTCAATGCCGGAGGGGGGTCAGCTGATCTCAAGCCCGAGGAAGGTCATATCGTCGTATTGTTGTTGCGCACCGATGTAGCGGGAGAGTTGTTTGCGAACGCTGGTAACGACCTCGTCAATTCCTTCGGCGGTATGTTCCTCAATGGTTTTTGATAGCGCGGGCAATCCCCATTCTTCGCATTCATCATTGAGAGCCTCGGTGATGCCGTCGGTATAGATGATGACAATATCCCCCGTCTGAAGTTGGACGGATATATCGGAGATGGCGGAGTCAAAGATGTCTGCGTCAGCCAGGCCAACGGCAATGCCGGGGGCATCGAGGGGGGAGGGCTCTGTGCTGGCTGCACGGCAGAGCAAGGGGCGTTCATGGCCGGCTCGAGCAAATTTGAGTTCGCGGGTTTTTGTGTTGAGTACCATGTAAAGCATGGTGATGAACATGTCTTCGGGCAGGTTGGCGCTAAGAACACGGTTGAGCTCAGAGAGCATTTTTGCTGGGCTTCGTTCCTGCTCGGCTCGCGTGCGCAAGACTCCTTGGCAGACCGCCATCATCATAGCGCCGCCAATGCCTTTGCCGGCGACGTCGGCAATGGCGATGCCGAGGTGGTCGTCGTCGATTTCAATAAAGTCGTAGTAGTCGCCGCCGATGTCGAAGGCGGGCAGGTTATAGGCGGCCAAGCGAACCCCATCGTGCTCTGGGAGCGCTTGAGGAAGAAGCGAGGCCTGAATTTGCTGAGCGGCCTGCATATCGCGGTCAATTTGTTTTTTTTCTTCGAGCGCGGCGCGGAGCCCGGCGTAGTGAATGGGGACGGAGGCTTGGTCGGCCATGGCCTGTAAGAGGCTGAGGTCGCCCGGCAAAAAGGGCGTTTCGTCGGTTCGGTTGATGAGCACGAGCACGCCGAGCACTTCGTTACCAAAGCGCATGGGGACAATGAGAAGCGAGTTGATTTTGAGGAAGGCGTTTGGGTAGGTCGGCACGCGCGCGTCCATTTCGGCATCTTCGATGATGATGCCGGTGCCGATTGCAGCGGCCGAGCCCACGAGCCCTTCACCGGCGGCGACGGGCCGGGTTTTGACGAGGGTTTCAAGATATTGTGACTTGGCGATCAACTCTTCTATTTCCACCTGTTCTGAATCGTAAAGTGGCGGAAAGACGCCCGACGTGGCGCGCGCAAAGAGTTGGGTTCGGTCGGGGTTAAAGAGATACAGGGCTCCCGTCGCGGCTTTTCCCGTTTTGGTGGCGAAAAAGAGAATGCGCTTGAGAAGCGAGTCCATGTCGACATCGTCCGAATCCGCAAAGAGTTCGCCGATGTGGTGGATGAACTCGAAGATGATTTCGCGTTCGTTTCTCAGCAAGTGGTTGGTTTTACGAAGTCTCCGACGTTGTTTAACAGACTGAAGTAGAAAAAGAACCAGCCCCACCTCTAAAAAGAAGGCCAGGAGTGTACCCATCGAATGTAGCAGTTCTATAGCCATAAAAAGGTTAGTTCAGTCGGTCGACGTCTTCTTTGAGGAATTCAATCACCCGCTTGAACTTTGGGCGGTTTGCTTCGTTGATTTGCACGAGTTTTTCATGCGCGCGAAGTGCGGTTTCCGCCATCTCTTTTTGAGAGGAGGGCGCTGCGGAAACGGAGGTCGTTTCGTGCGCGGCCAGCTGATGGCCGTGGTCATCCCTATAGAAAGAGAGCACTTGGTCGACCCCGAGGGTTTGCAGGAGCTGCACGTTTTTTTCTGAAAGGTTAATGAGCTCTAATGTTTGGCTGTTCTTTTTCAAGCGACCGGCCAACCCCGCGAGAACACCCATAAAGGTGCTGTCCATGCCGACACATTCTTCTAGGTCGATGGCCACGGTGGAGAGGGGGCGTTGAGACGTAACTTGGATGATAAATTGTTTGAGTGGCGCGGCGACTTTGAACGAGCCGCGTCCCGTGACCTGAATCAAGACGGCGTGGTCGGTGATCGCGGCCTTTAAATCGTCGTTGCTTTGTTCTGTTTCAGACATAGAAATTCCTGCGGGGTTTCTGGTTTGTTCAATTTCGCAGGGAGTTTAATCCGCGATATTAGGCAGTGCAAATGCTAATGGCTAAAACCTCAGGCTTTCGGCGCAAGGATGACCACGCATTCGCCTTTCACATTTCGGTTCTCAAATTGCTGCTGAATTTCAGACGGCGTTCCGCGCAGAAGTTCCTCAAATTTCTTGGTGAGTTCGCGTGCGACAAAGATCTCTCGGTCGTTTCCGAGAACTTCTTCGATCTCAGCGAGGAACTTCAGGAGGCGGTAGGGCGATTCATAGAAGATGGCGGCCACGGGCAGGTCGGCGCATTGTTCGAGCGTCCGCCGCCGCGCACCGCTTTTTCGCGGGGAGAATCCGGCAAAGAGAAAGCCGTGTCCGCCGAATCCGCTGAGCGCGAGTGCCGTGGTGACAGCGGTGGGTCCCGGTGCGGAGGTAATCATCACTCCCGCTTCGCGGCATGCGGCCACGATTCGCGAGCCGGGGTCCGAGATACAAGGCATGCCGGAGTCGGTCACCATCGCCACGGCTTGGCCGCCCTGAATACGCTCAATAATCTCGTCGCAACGCTGGACCTCATTGAATTTATGGCAACTGATGCAGTGGGTTTTGATCTCAAAATGCGTCAATAGCTTACGGGTGTGGCGAGTATCTTCGGCAATGATGAGGCTCGCCTCTTTCAGCGTCTCAATGCCACGTGCGGTCATGTCGCCCAGATTTCCGATGGGCGTTCCGACAATATAGAGTCCAGCTTCCATGATATTTCCTTACGGTTGGTCTCTCACAGTTCACTTCAGGTCGAAGGTCGAAAGTGGGTCATCAGGAAATCTCCGACGTTGGACTTTCAGACATTTGACTTTCGACTGCGGCGGAGCCGCTGAGTTTTTCGATGACCTCACAAAGGGGCAGACCCACTACATTGGAGTACGACCCCTCAATCTGTCGAACCATTTTGGCGGCCCCGCCCTGAATGGCATACGCGCCCGCCTTGTCCATCGGCTCTTCCGTGGCCACATAATCGACAATTTCTTGTTCGGAAAGGGTGCGGAAGGTCACGCGTGTTTCGATATGAAAACAATGGGTTCGGTCTGGAAAACGAATGCAGACCCCTGTCATCACTTCATGCGTCCGGCCCGAAAGTGAGCGGAGCATCTTGATGGCATCGTCAGAATCGATGGGTTTTCCCAGAATACGGTCTCCGTCCACTACAGCGGTGTCGGCTGCAAGAATCACCGCTTGATCTGCGGAAATACTCTCCGCTTTTTCGCGCGCCGTTCGGCAGACAAAATCGCCGGGGGCTTCGCCGGGCAGGGGGCATTCATCAATCTGGGGCACGATGATTTCAAAATCCAGACCGGCTTGCCGGAGCAAGTCGGACCGGCGCGGCGATCCGCTTGCCAGAATCAGTTTTGGGGTGGTGCTCATAGGGGATAAACAGTAGTGTCCTGAAACTTTTGGAACGTGAGGATAAACAAACGATGAAGAAATACCACTTCAATAAGCGCGTATTGGTCACCGGCGGTGCGGGCTTTCTCGGCTCCCATTTGTGTGAGGCGCTCCTCGAACGCGACTGCGACGTGGTCTGTGCCGACAACTTCTTCACTGGCCGCCGTGGAAACGTTGCCCACCTGCTCGATAACCCGCACTTCGAAATTCTTCGGCACGACGTCACCTTTCCACTGTTTGTCGAAGTCGACGAAATCTATAACCTCGCCTGTCCGGCCTCGCCCTTTCATTACCAGCACGACCCTGTTCAGACCACAAAAACCAGCGTCATCGGAGCCATCAACATGCTCGGCCTCGCCAAACGCGTCGGCGCCAAAATCTTTCAGGCCTCCACCAGCGAAGTCTACGGCGACCCCGATGTCCACCCGCAGGTTGAATCCTACTGGGGCCGCGTCAACCCCATCGGAACCCGCTCCTGCTACGACGAAGGAAAACGCTGCGCCGAAACGCTCTTCTTTGACTACAACCGCCAAATGGATCTGCCGATCAAAGTCGCCCGCATCTTCAACACCTACGGCCCGAACATGCACCCCAACGACGGGCGCGTCGTCAGCAACTTCATCATGCAGGCCCTGCGCGGCGAACCCATCACCATCTATGGCACCGGCGAACAGACCCGCTCCTTCTGCTACGTCAGCGATCTCATTGCTGGGTTCCTCAAACTCATGGAGTCGCCGGAAGAGATCACGGGCCCCATCAACCTGGGAAACCCTGGCGAATTCACCATGCTCGAACTGGCCCAAGCCGTCATTCGACTGACCGATTCGAAATCTGAACTCGTCTTTGAAGCGCTTCCCGAAGACGATCCCAAACAACGCCAGCCCGACATCACACAAGCCAAAGAAAAGCTGAATTGGGAGCCGAAGGTTTCGCTCGAAGAGGGCCTTAAGCCCACCATCCAATACTTCCGCCAGTATGTTTAGTCACTGACGTAATACCAGATGCCGCGGACCCGGTTGAATTCGGCGCGTTCGTGATGGCGGTTCGCACCCTCTGGGCCGATAAACTCTGCAACGAACTCTACTGTTCCCTCCGTGTCCGAACGCGTTCCGGCTTCCGCATTGAGCACATGCAGTCTCTGCCATTCGACCTGCTTCATCCATTGACGAATGGAATCCGCTAGATCGGGGGTGCACGACGCGGGCAAGGTGGTATTCACCAAATAATCAACATCTTCCAAAACGTAGGCCGTGTAGCGCGACCGCATCAGCGCCTCCGCTGTCGGCGCACCTTTGCGCCCGGCAATCCAATTGCCGCAGCAGGCCTGTAAAAATTCTCCGCTTCCGCACGGGCAGTTCATTGTTCTCATAGGCGCATACGGTAAGGGAATGGACTCGCCGGAAAAAGTTCCAAGCATTGGAAACGCTGAACCGAAAAGTTTCAAGGGTTGGAAATTAAACGCAAAGGCGCAATGAACGCAGAGGCTCGCAGAGAACCGGCTTTGCTTTGAGGGAGCGTCAAAAGCTTCGGATTATCAGTCGGTCGGGTCGCTTGTCAGGCCGTAGCTTCATGTGAAGGCTGAACCCCCTCGCCCTGTTCGGTCAAGACCGTAAGGCCTTCCGATTGGAAGCGGTAGTCGGGCGTCTCAATCGTCCATGCCGAGTTGGATTGCCCTTTGCCGCAGGGTTCCATGGTGAACTCAACACGGATCCGCATTCCTTTTTTTACATCCACGATTTTCCCCGCGGGGAAGACGTGTCGTCCCCAATGGGTATTCGGATCCGAGGGGCCATTACGCAAAAGGACCTGGTCGCTTAGCGGGGCGGAAAACCAGGCGGCGAGCGCATTGAACTGCCCATCCTGCTCGGCAATAAACTCCAGTTCCGAATGGAAGGGTTTTGTCGCATCCTCATGGGAGTAGGTCATGCTATCAATTTCCCACATGGATTGAGGCGCACAGAAGAGGTGTTCCTGTTTGATGTGATTGCATGCACATTGAAGCTGACGGGCCGTTGCCTCGGCAACCAAGTCGAGATTCAGGCCATAGGGGTCGCTATGCCAAAAATCGACCTCCTGCTGGAGACGTTCATCAAAGACCGGGGCAATCCAGGCGTTGACCGATGCGGGCATCATTTTGCCCCCGGGTTTCAGCCAGCGATCCCGAGCCAGAAGAACGATCGGCAGGAGATTTTCGTCCACACCATATCCTCCCAGCCACTCGGATATGATCACATCGACCTTCTCCGGAAGGTCAATCGTCTGCATGTCGCCCTGCAGAACCTTCACTTGGTCGCTCAGGCCATTCGCGGCCACAATTTGCGTGGCAACCTCCGCAATTTTTGTTTGTTCAACGGCGTAGACTATTTTGGCCCCCGCTTGAGCTGCAAATAGACTCAGGATGCCGGTTCCGGCACCGATATCGAGCACGACACAGCCCGGGGTTACGACCTCGGCAATCGCGCGTTGAAACGCTTTGCATCGGACGGAATCCCGCAACATCGATACCTGGCCTTCCAGATTTGAATAGTTGAGTTCGAGTGCCATGGGGGATCCTTTATTAAATTCCCGATCAGCCTACAGAACCCGCGCGATCTTTCCAACCATCGTGTCGCGCCGTAGCCGGATGGAAAAAGTTGACTTGTCCGCCGTAGCCTTGGCGAAGGAGGAACCACGAATGGACACGAATCAACACGAATGGGTTCCAATGGTTGGAAAAAGTTGAACCACGGAATACACCGAATACCCGGAAAGTTCCAAGGGTTGGAAAGTGGGACGGGCTTCCAGCCTGTCTGTAGAGAATCGGGTTCCAAGGTTTGGAAAAATTATTTTGCCCATAAATCATTCTGCCAAAATCTGATCCGCACCGGGCAGAGGAGGGGAAAATAGGCAAAATGATTTGAGGGCAGAATGATTAAATCGCAGATCGAAGAAGAAAACCCAAACTCCCAAATC
>Ga0307990_1001686_pt1 | contig 18321 bp, 20 predicted proteins | sample EllFjometagen129_FD_203168 | JGI IMG/M metagenome (GOLD analysis project Ga0307990, IMG submission 203168) | Marine microbial communities from Ellis Fjord, Antarctic Ocean - #129 | ecosystem: Environmental > Aquatic > Marine > Unclassified | place: Southern Ocean | collected 2014-10-08
CTGGATGAATCTCCAGCTTCGGTTTGATCTATATCAAGCCCAGAAAGTTGATAATGATGAGATAAAAAATATCCGGACCCTTAAGTTGAATCATGCTTCGGCCTAGTTACAGGTTTCCTAACCCCCCGTTCCACCTGACTGCCGGTTTTTACTGGTAACCCGTTTTTATACCCCTTATCGGTTTTGGTTCCATAATTAAACCAGAAATACCTGGTAGCAAGTGAGCTCATCCGTTAGGCAGCTGATAGAGCAAACAATACTATAACTCCAACTGCTTTCGAGTTCCGCTTTCGTCTAATTTAATTTTGCCAGCTGGCCCGTCGATATAGATGATCAGATTCTTTTCTCCCTCCAGCGCAGCTGAAGGAGCAATGATTCCTGCAAAGCCCTGTTCTCTGATCGTGTCGGCCAGTACGCGGCAATTTTCCAGATCCTCGGATTCGTCCCCTGTTAGAAAAGGTGAGCCTGACGATATCAGGGATTTCTTTTTATTTGTTAGATCCATTACAGGATCAATGTCGACGTTGATCGAGACCAAGTCTTTCGGCTTGGCCCTGTCTACGTTTATATTGGCTTTTTCAAGATACTTACTGTATTCAGCTTTTGCGTCTTCTTCTGATAGAGAGGTATAAAGACAGCCGTACACCCCTGCTCTATTCCAGCGTCCTGCTGCACGCAGAATATAACCAACATGAAGTGGATGCGCCCCTTTTGGGATGTACCGCCAAACCTCCCTGCGAACTCTCATGCAAACGCACCCGAGTATTGACCTGCCAGGACTGACATAACTGCATCAAAATCGCCTTTTTTGATCAAGTCTATCGGACGCCGATTCCTGAGGAGTGGAACGGGCCCGTAAAGCCACTCGAGCTGTGCGTCCCTGTCTATAAAGACCTCAGAAAGAAGATAAAGAAGTTCGCGTATCTGAGCCATGCTCTCCTGGACTTCTGGGGAAGGAACAGATTTAAGCTTGCGGTAGCGGAACACCGTTTGCCGGTGAACACCCAGCGCCTCGGCGATACCGGTATAGGTCAAGCCCAAATACTCATTTGCCTGTTCGATTGCATTTGCAGCAGACCGCTTTTCGAGAACGGTTATTTCGGCCGTGGTCATGCCTGCCTCCTTGCGTCTAGTTACTAATAACGTGACACTATGTGTTACATTATATAGAACACTTAATGTTACGTCAATGGTTACGCGCTATGTTGTCCTTGGAGAGAATATACTACCGAGGGTAAAGCTGCGCCATTATCAGAATTGAAAACATACCTTTTTTTGGGATATGCAAAAATACCCATTTACAGCAGGGATATTCCTGATCCACACTATAATAAAAGAATATTCTCTCATTCCAAGGATACCCGACCATGAAATTCACCTTCAATCACCCCACCCACATAACCACCAGCAAGAGACAGACCGGGGTTGTCGCCGGGGAGACCTATGGAAGCCACCACGCGGTAGTGCTGATGCTGATCATCCTGGTAATTGCATTGGCGTCCTGCAGCCCTCCCCAGAAAAAATCCTTATCTGGTGCACAGGCCGATAACAACGCTTCCGGAATTACCGACACGCCAACTAATCAGGCTGATGCCGGTGGGGCCACCCTCAACCTGTTACGACACGCAAGCTTTGATTACCCCGCCGGGAGCGACGTTCAAAGTGAAGAGGGAGCGATCCAGCTCGTATTTTCCAAATCCACAGAAGAAGGAGATTTGATCGTGGAAGGAAAAGGAAAGACGGAATGGACTGAGGTTACGAACTTTAAAGGTTGCAGCTACACCGCAAAAGCGGAGGGAAAAATAACTGTCACAGGTATATTTTCTGAAAAGGACTGTTTGTTTCATTTAACAATTGCCACCAAATTTTCGCAGCCTACCACTACTTACCAAGATCAGTCATCAGATACTTGCCTCGGTGGTATCCATTTTAACCAAACAGAGTTCTCCAGCCTGATTGAACTTGACCCGGACTCCGACCGAGTCAAGGAGACAGGGGATGGAAGCTGGTGGCAGTTATCAACTGTAAGTCTCTCCGACCTCAAAAGCGAAGTGGTTAAAATGTGTTTCAAGCCGGTGGAGATCATCCTTCCGAAATAACGGGAAGATCTTCGATCATTCCTGTGCAGTCCGGGCTGCCCGGCGGCGCGTACCCCCCCGCGCACAGGCTGATGGCATCCCTTACCGCCCATAACCATAAAAGGGTCTGTTTTATTTTGGTCACAACTGTTCGGTAAAACTGGTTAATATATAAAGCAAAACCAACCAGCTTGCCATTACAGGCAGGTTAGGCAGGACTCCCCCATTGGTTCTATGCAAAGCATCCAATTTTAACTTTTTGTTTCAAGGTTTTAATTATTTTTTATTTGTGTATTGGAATTTATTCTTAGCCTAAGCACTATATTGCCTATACGCAATTCAATAATTTTGACTAGTTTCTCAGGTGATATCAGTATGTATTTCCCTCAGGAAAACGCTCTCCGCCCGTCTACGGGGCTCACTTGCCGTTCAGCAGGTAGCCCTTCCCCCGAACAGTGAGTAAATAGCGAGGAGTGGAAGGATCTTGCTCTATTGCCCTTCTCAGATAGGCCATATGTGTGTACAGGGTATTCATATCCTCAACGTAAGACGTTTTCCAGATCCTGGTAAAGAGTTCTTCCTTGGAAACCAGAGTGCCCTTCTTGTTGATCAGGTATTTCAAGACCTGCATTCCTTTGGTGCTCAGGTGAGTAACTCCCTTAGGTGTGAACACACGTTGTTTCTCTTCATCCAGAAAGATGTCTCCGTACAGGATGCAGCTCTTCCTATCCAGTGGAGAATACAACTCAATGCTGTTGACTAACCTTCTGATAGATAGCCCTGGGCGGATTAGCATATCCGCCTTAGCAGGCTTCTTCTGATCAGAGTAGATTAATATAGGAAGGCCAGGAGCTGCTCTCTTCAGAGAGGTACAAACCCTGGCTCCGCTTATCCGCATGGAGATAGCGTTAAGAACAACCACGTGGGTAATCTTATGTTTCTTTAGCACTTCCAGTCCAGCACCAGCTGTTTCTGCCGGGCAAATAGAGTACCCTTCTTCTGTTAGAAGGCTGGTCAGTGCGTTTCTTGTATTCTTTTCAATAACCAATAGGTCTTTTTTCATTTCTTCTTGGGATATTATCAACAATAAGTTTGTTCGAAAAAGATAATAAGCTTTACAGCCTCAGGCAGGAAGGCTCTGACGACAATTGCGGTATGTACATTGGATTATCCCATAACTGAAATCCTTGCTGGCGGTTGGAAATCCGAGGAGTTCAGTTATTCCCGGAAAGCAAAGTTTGGCTACCGGTGAACGGGCATTTTTTGATCTGGGAATGAAAATATCTATAGTTCGCTAGCTACCCATTTCATTTGAACCCTTGTGCTGCCATCACCCATACTAATAATTTTCACCTCGATTGAAATTTGGATGTCCTGCGGCGTGGTAAGCTTGGCCAGAATGATTTGTTCAAATTGGTTTGGTGATAGATCCTCCACCAGCCATCCATTTGAATCTAGCTCAGATAGATAAAAGCTCAAAACCTGGTCTTCAGGGTCCGGGCTTGAAAATGCGATCAGCCCCCCGAAATCGGTCATGTCCTTGGCGTTATCTGGTATAGGAAGCATGTCTTCGGGTGGATAAGCGCATAATACAGGAAGCTTTATCTGTACTTGATCAAAATCATAAACTTCGAAATGAAAAGCAGCTTGGCCAGTGTAGTAGCGGTTTTCAAATTCCAAAACTCCTTCGATTGAACCTTCGGCTTTCAAAAAATAATTTGGCTGCTGGGCAATCCAAACTTTTCCATTCACCGTGTTCATTTCTCGAACAAACAACATTACAATATTTTCTATCTCGTAGACATCTGCAAGAACACCATTTAGCAGTACATTTGATTCGAGCAAATCTCCTGGGGTGATGGTATTTAATATTCTGGTGACATACTCTTCAGAGTAATGGCTGGTATCCTCTGGGATTTCTTCTTTTTCACATACCCTTCCCCGTTGAGATAATTCACGAACGAGATACGCAAATCCATCCATTTCCACCCATTCCATGGTACCGTTTAGAAAATGGCCTGGGGTTTCAAGAGTCTGGATCTCCCGAATGTTGTCCGTGTTCCTGTCAATCTCTCTCAGTGATTCCTGAAAACCATGGGCGGGGACACCATTTTCATCCATCCCTGTCAAATCTATCTCAATATATTCGCGAAAATTGGAGAGGTTTTCCTGACCGCTCCCTATCTTAATGCCGGTTGCTATGCCCCGTGACCAGATCTCAAAATCTGACGGGAGTTGGTCTGAGCTGCTGGTATCTGGCTGAAACTGGCTGATCAAATTGCTGACGAGACAGCCAGAGGAGGAAAGTGCGAGGAAAACCAGAACCAGAATGTGTGTTGTTCTTTTCATTGTTTTGTCCAGTATTTAATAATGGTTGCATTTATTAACTTCTCGTACAAATCTATTCAGTCATTATAATCAATATCTTTTCCTGCTCTGGTTGGACTTCGGGAGAAATTGAGGGAGTCGAAGGACGATTATCGTCTGGCGATTCAGGATCGTTATTTTTAACAAGTCCATAATAGATATAAGGTTGCGTTACAGGTTGCTGCCATTTGTGCTGGAAACAGAACAATCAATTTACACCAAACAGGACCAGGAGTTCCAGATTTCGAAGAAAGACCTTCAGGTTGTCCATTACTCCTTCCTTATGTGTTCTGTGTTTCTAATACCAGCTTTCTGTCAACCCGGATCCAGGAAAAATAAGGACTTGATTTCCTGGTTGGAAAACGATCTCCTGATACGATTTGGAGAGCGCATCATTCCTCTCGATCTTCCTGTTATGCTTATCTGGGGAACAATGGTCGCTGAGTTAGAAAAGACAGGAACTCCATTGCCCGCGACAGACTCCCTGCTGGCAGCTTCGGCATCCCAAAGGGGGCTTACGCTGGTGACCCGGAACATAAAGGACTTTGAACCTGCTGGAATCCCCCTCATTAACCCCTGGATTGTATAGAGTGTGCGCCTAGCCCCCCGTTATTCATTAGTAGGACTTATTCTGAGCGGATAGTTTTTCAATCCGTATCCTATACGCCCGCCTGCTTTGGTTTACAAACGCAGCCAAGTTTGGCGCCAGATCCAAATACAAGAGGCGGAAAAGCGCTTTTGTTGACAATGAAGGGACAATCATGATAGACTAGTTGTAGACTAGTCTAATTGTTGAAGGAGACCCCCATGCCTACAATCGGAGCTTATCAGGCCAAAACACAGTTTTCTGAGCTGATTAAAAAGGTAATGAAAGGTGAACGCATTACGATCACGAGATACGGCGAACCTGTAGCCGTTCTCTCTCCTGTAGAGTCTGCGCCCCCCCACCCTATCGAAGATATTGTCAAGGATATCAAAGCTTTCCGCCAGGGACATCGTTTAGGGGATATTAGTGTACGAGAGATGATTGAAGAGGGACGGGCGTAATGGACGGGTTCGTATTAGATACTTCCGTAACCATGGCATGGTGCTTTGAAGACGAAACGAATCCATATGCCGACGCTGTCCTGGATTGCCTGATTGACAATGCTGCCCTGGCGCCGAGCATTTGGCCGCTCGAGGTAGGAAATGTCCTGCTGGTTGCTGAGAGGCGGAAGCGAATATCTCAATCTAATAGTATGCGTTTTTTAGAACTGCTGTCCTCATTACCCATCAAAATAGAGAGTTTTTCTGAACAGCGTATGTTTGAGGCTATGCTCAACCTGGCGCGGAAGCTTGGGCTCTCCAGTTACGATGCATCCTACTTGGATTTGGCCCTACAAACAGGACTTAAATTAGCGACCCTAGATCAATCTTTACGGAAAGCTGCTGACCACTGCGGAGTGGCAATTTTTCAAGAATAGAAAATCTGAAGGATGTTGAAGGACGTGAAAAGATTTTAATGACAATTAGGATATTATTACATATTCCCCCTCAAAGGTATGTATCAAAACTATCCAATGAGGCGTCAATCCTGAACGGGGTTCGCGGCAGGTCATAATCAACAATCAAAAATTATTAAGCAAATTACCGTTTACGTAAGTATCATACATTAAACAAAAATCAGCGCAAGAACAGCCATTTTGTTCGCTCAATAGCTGATCTATAATACATATAAACAGATAATGCGCCATTGGGCGCACTTGCCTTCACTAATTGCGCATGATGTATAGGTTAGGTAAAACCACACTACGTTGTGCTTGACACTATTAGCGTTATGCGCTATTATCCCCTTAGATGATCAAATCATTCCACGACCATGATACTGAATTATTGTTTCATGGTCAAAAACCGCGAAAATTCCCTCCTGATATTTGGCGGAGGGGTACAAGAAAACTGTTGATTCTTCATGCTGCCACCGACATATCACAATTACGAGTACCACCTGGCAATCGGTTGGAAAAACTCAAAGGAACGCGTTCCGGTCAGCACAGCATCCGTATCAATGATCAATGGAGACTTTGTTTTCAGTGGCGTGATGGCAATGCTTATCAAGTTGAAATCACAGATTATCACTCATGATTATGAGGAGCAGGAAATGAGTAAACGTGAATTAGAACCTATACATCCGGGAGAGATTTTGCTTGAAGAATTTCTCAACCCTATGGACATTTCTCAGTATCGCTTAGCTAAGGATATTAATGTGGATCCAAGAAGGATCAATGAAATCGTTCACGGGAAACGGGCTATTTCCACTGATACCGCCATGCGACTTGGGCATTTCTTTGGTATGTCCCCCCAGTTTTGGCTGAATCTCCAATCTCACTATGCTCTTGAATTGCTTGATATGCAGAGTGGAGACCAAATACAGAACGAGGTTAAGGTATTAGCTTGATGCTTTAACTTTGTGGTTTTCCTAACCCCCGCTCCACCCGACAGCCGGTTAAGGTGGATGTTTCGGGATGTAGGATCGTCAAAACAAAACCCGGCTGCGGGTGAGCTAATCCGTTAGGTATTATTCATATTATTGACAAAGCGAGTTCTTTGATGTATAAAATAAGTCATATGACCTACATTTTAGGTCGTATGACTTATTATTTAGGTCAACAAGGATGTTGTTTTAATGTTACTTAAACCAATTGTTGGATCATCTAATCGCGAACGTGTCCTCATCTTTCTTCAGGCTCGAGATGAAGGATATGCACGTGAAATTTCTCGGTTTTTTGATACGGATCTCTTCCCTATTCAAGATCAATTAGAAAAACTTGAAGTGGGTGGTGTAATTGTAAGTAAAAAAGTTGGTAGAACAATTCTATATAAATTTAATCCCAGGTATGCCTTATTGGATGAATTAAAATCATTGTTGAACAAAGCGATTTCATTTTACCCAGAAGATCTACAAGAGAAACTACTAATGAATAGACGGCGTCCACGTCGTCATGGAAAACCCGAATGAAATCAATTGACAAAATGAGTCAAGCTGAATTGGCTGCATATGTGGATCAACATCTTAAAGATTCAGGTTTGTATGTTGTTCTTTCCGGTGGTGCAGCTGTTGGGATTTATACCGATGGAGAATATGTATCGGGTGATATTGATTTAGTAAATGCCCATTTTGCTATTCGAGATAAAATCGAAAAAGCAATGAAGGAATTAGGCTTTTCCCCTATTGGTCGGCATTTTGAACATCCTGCCACGAATCACATTATCGAATTTCCACCTGGACCACTTCAATTTGGTGACGGAAAAGTTAAATCAATTGATGAGATGAAATTTGATACTGGTATTTTACGAATTATCTCTCCAACAGATTGTATAAAAGATCGGCTTGCTCACTATTATCATTGGGGTGACCGGCAATGCCTAAAACAAGCCATGCTAGTTGCCTCAAAACATAAAGTAAACCTCATTGAAATACGCGAATGGTCAATATCTGAAGGAAAATTAGATGAATTTGAGAATATTGAGCACGATTTGATAAATGATTGATTATTGGCTCAAATAAAATGTATCCGATTTGTTTTGATTGATAATACCTAACCCACGCTCCACCAGACAGCCGGTTAGGTGGGTGTTTTGGGATAATGGATCATCAAAACAAAGACCCGGCTGCAGGTGTCCTGACAGGATGCTGCGCGAAACTACTCCGTTAGGTTGATAATTTCGATTGAAAAAGAGTAGAGTATGAATGAAATAAAATCTAGAAATGTTCTGCTTATTATCCTATGGAGTTATGGGTTATACATCCTCATGCACTTGTACCAATATTTGGGCATTATTATAGCGGCATCGAGAAGTGGTCAGAGTTTTAAAGCGATAATAAGCGGAAACTTTGAAAGCATTCAAACTGATTTCTTAATATCACTTACTGCCCTCATCATTGGTGTTCCATTAGTTTTTTTGGTAACAAGATTTTTATGGGGAAGAAGCTTTGAATGGCTTCACCTTCAATTCAATATTAGACAACTTGTCTTTGGTTTAGTGCTTGGATTGGTACTGCCATTTGTGATTCTTCTAATTTTCAAGTTATTGGGATATGCAAAGATTTCCTGTCAGCCCAATGAACTTCAATCAACGGAAGAGTTGATAATTATCGGTTATGCTTGTATGGCGATATTTTCAGGAATTGCAGAAGAGATTGTGTTCCGAGGCATGGCAGTTCGAGATATTGCGGTGAAGTATGGCTGGATGATTGCAGTAATTGTTGGTGGTTTGTATTTTGGTATTGCACACCTAATAATCAAGTTCGGTGACATAACTTTAGCTGATGCATTATGGGTGATCTTCGCAAGCACCATCATTAGCTTTTTGTTCGTTGCTATGTATCGTAGAAGCCAATCTTTGTGGTTGCCAATCGGATTTCATATGGCATGGAATTTTTGTCTGAAAGGTGTAATGGGCATTACTATAAGTGGTAATGCTGCAAAAGTTGGTTTACTCAATGTTGAATTAACTGGAAATACATTTCTCGTCGGCGCAAGTTTTGGGATAGAAGCTTCAATTATATCTCTAGTAGTCTATATCTTGGTCGCTTTTATTTTCCTGAGTGTTCCCCTTAAAGGGCACATTGAGCTACTTAATAACAAGTAATATAAAAGTAAAAAAATCAACCTAACCCCCGCTCCACCTGACTGCCGGTTAAGGTGGGCGTTTTTGAACAATAAACTGGCAAAAACAAAGCCCGGCTGCAGGTGTCCTGACAGGATGCTGCGCGAAGCTCATCCGTTAGTTGATGAAGTCCGAATCTATTAACATTCTGAATGTGAGGAATATGTCCAAAAAAAATTACGACATCATCGTCATTGGCTCAGGTGCGGGAGGCCTAACCGCCGCCGTAGCCCTAGCCCAGGCGGGAAAGAGCGTCCTCGTCTGCGAGCAACACGAAGTGCCCGGCGGTTGGACGCACTCATTCACTCTGAATGGCTATCGCTTTAGCCCTGGCGTGCATTATATCGGTGGTATAGAAGAAGGAGGGTCACTGCGCCGCATTTATCAGGGACTGGGCGTTTCGGGCGACCTCGCTTTTTCCGAACTTAATCCCGAAGGTTATGACCACATTCGAATAGGCGATCAGCAATTTGACTTCCCAAAAGGCAAAGAAAACCTGGCAGCGCGACTAAAAGAATACTTCCCACACGAATCTGAAGGTATAGATGGGTATCTTGATACCGCCGAAAAAATGGCCACAACGCTCAGGAAATTAGGAAGTGGCAAAGACGTGCTTGAAAAAGCCAAAGCCGCCACCGGCTCAATATCGCTGCTCCGTTGGGCCACACGTTCGGGGCAAGACTTAATCGAACATTTTATTGATGACCCAGTTCTACAAGGAATATTAGCGGGGCAATCAGGTGACCACGGCATGCCGCCTTCACAGGTTTCAGCCTTTGTTCAGGTTGGCATTTTGCACCATTATTTCAACGGTGGATATTATCCAATCGGAGGTGCATTCGCCATCCCGCGCGCGTTTGTTAAGGCTTTGAATAAAGCCGAAGGAGAAATACGCCTCAACACCATGGTTGATAAAATCCTCCTAAAAGGTGGATGTGTGAGCGGCATCCGATTGGCGGATGGAGAAGAAATCCACGCCGAGACGGTTATCAGCAACGCCGATCCGGAAATCACCTTCGGAAAACTAATCGGGCGCGAATCGCTGAGCCAAAAGTTAGTCGCCAAACTAGATCGCGTGACCTATTCCGTGTCGTCATTGAGCCTATTTTTCGCACTCGATATGGATTTAGAAGAGGTCGGGCTAGATTCTGGTAATTATTGGCTTTACGACAATGAAAACGTGGACGAATTATATGCGCAAGGTTTAACCGATCACGCCCTGACAGCTGAGCGTCCCGGCACTATGTTCTTAACAGTGACCACTCTCAAAGACCCATCCAAAATGCACGCCACTGGCGAAGGGCGCGGTCACCACACCTGCGAGGCTTTCACCTTTGTAGATTACCAGGCTTTTGAAAAATGGGCTGATTCAGAACAGGGTTCTCGCCCGGCCGCTTATCAGGGCCTAAAAGAAGACCTGGCTTGGAAGATGTTCCAAACTTTAGAAAAACACATCCCAGGCATTTCTGAACACGTAGTTTATTGGAATTTAGGCACACCATTAACAAACGAGTACTATCTCAACGCCACCCGAGGCAACCAATACGGCATATCAAAAAGCCGTAGGCAAGTTGGACCTGGTTCCTTCCCCGTCAAAACCGAAATAGAAGGCTTATACATGTGCGGAGCCAGCACACTTAGCCATGGAGTATCAGGAGTAACCGCCTCTGGCTTAGCCGCGGCGAAAAGCGTTCTCGGCTGCAGTACAGCAGATTTACTAACCCAAAACGGCCCGGAACTCGAAATATATCCCGCCGAAGATATATCCCAATGGCCGGAGCATTTACAAAAGAAAATAACCCGCGCTCGAGGAGAATGAGAAAAACGGGTGTAGTATTTCTATTTTCAAGTATTTTATCAGCGTTTTTCTTGCGCTAGTCCGCGTCCCATAAGATTTGTTAGTTTATTAGGTGGCACCGACAACTAACCCAAATTCCACCCGACTCGGCTTCGCCTCAGTGATAACGTCCGCGATTTTAGGCAAAGGATACGAGCAAAGGAAGTTATGGGATTTCACCGCCGAGCGGGTGAATATAACGTTAGCCAGCATTCGTAAATTGAATTTCACAAAGGAAATGAGAAATGGCGACAATCTTTCAGGTGGAAAGCCAAGATGACATTGAGTGTGTGCGTGAATTGTTTTTTGAATAATTAGTTTGGGCTATAGATCAAGCAAAGGAACTTTATAACGAGACTGTCGATGTTGACGAGATGCTAGAACATTCGATGGCTGAGGTTGATCTGTTTTCCCCACCTTCCGGTCGTCTCTTGTTGGCGAGGGAGGACGGCGTGGCTGCAGGTGTGGCATGTGTGAAGAGTATTCGTAAAGATACGTGCGAGATTAAGAGAATGTACGTCCGCCCGGTTTATCGTGGGAAAAAGATTGGTAGAAATCTACTTAATCAATTAATTCAAGACGCAAAAGAAATTGGGTATTCGAAGATCTTGCTTGAGAGTCCACAATTCATGAGAGAAGCTCATTCTCTTTATCGTTCCGTGGGTTTCAAAGATATCGAGCTCTATCCCGAGGCTGAAATGTCAGAGGACTTTCAGGAGTATATGGTTTATATGGAATTAGAGTTGTGATCATTATCAATCTATGTTTGCGATGAATGCTGGCTAACCATTCGCTGCAGCGGACCAGGGAAGCGCGGCGAGTTGAATTCGATTGATTATATCCTTGGCCGCTGAGCTCAATGCCGGTTAGCAAGCGTTTAAAAGTTGATTATGCACAAAATACCTGATGATGTTATCCAAGCGATCGATCGAATACTAGGGACTGAAGGGCGTACATACTTAATATATTCTGGTGAAGGTCAGATCGATACAGATTGTTATCAATGGAGCCGACATAAGAGTGCCCCTGAGTTGTTTAAATCTGTGAGCCGACAACTCCAAGAAGCCATGGCTGAAGCACAATCGGCGCAAGTAGAAATGCCAATATCTTTGTCAGATCCTATGACAAGGATGAGGAAATATATTTATCTCAAATATCCCAATTTAATAGAAAAACATGATGATCTAGTCCAAGAACTTGAGGTAGCTGATGAACAGATTAGGAATCCGTCAGGCCTTAATCGTCCTGCCATTCCACCGGAGCTCATAAAAACAACGGAAAAAATTCAGAATAAAGTAAAAGCTGAGTTTAGTAGCGCTGGGGAATTTGACCTAGAACAATATATCCATCGCATCCGGGAGCTATGGAAGGAAGAGCCAGAAGAAGTTAGGGCAAAGATGGAAGCATTCCAACCTGAGCTTCAAGCTTACATTAATGCATCTGAAAAAGCCTCGAGGCAAAAGCGTGATCGATTAGCGCAAGTTCGATCGCTTCTCAAAGGAAAACCTTTTGTTGCTTATGGGAGTGTCATTGTTGCGCCATTCGAGGATCAATTCGAAATCTTGAGAATTGAGATGACTACTGGTGACAATTATGGGATCTCCACTGATGCCATCATCACTGAGTTGAAGAAGATTGATCAAGTATATGGAATTGACATTCTCGATGCAGGCTTTGATTATGTTGTTTTCAGATTACTGAATATCCCGGAAGGTGAGGATGCCAAATCTCTTGGGCAACAACTTCTTGATCTTTGCCCCGATTTGTTCGAGGCACCATCTGATCTATCCGAGAAGATCGAGCTATGGTGGGATTAGTAGCGCTTGCTAACCCACGCTCCACCCGACAGCCGGTTAAGGGGGGCTCTTTGGGAAATAGGATCGATAATCCAAGACCCGGCTGCAGGTGTCCTGACAGGATGCTGCGCGAAGCTCATCCGTTATGAAGCAATAATGATGTCAAGTATAGACATACTTGGGTAATCAGATATTGGTTAATTTAAGTGAAGCATAAGAAAAACATATCATCCCAAAATGAGATTTTGTAGCTATTTAGTACAAGGAGTAATATATTGATTGAATACAAAACTGGACTAGATGTAATCGACTGGAATTCTCTGATTCAAATGTATAAAGAAGTTGACCTTGTTATAGGATTAGCAAGAGAAGGAAAAATTGATAAAATCAAAAAATCTTTTACTAATACTTATAAGATAGTGACAGCCTGGGACGTTGATAAAATTGTGGGAGCAGGGAGACTTATCTCAGATGGTGAGTGTTACGGTTGGATTCATGACGTAGGCGTTCATCCGAAATACCAAAAAAAAGGTATTGGGCGAGGCATCATGAATGAACTTATGAATGGTAATGATCATTTACTATTTGGATTAACTTCATCCTTTGTAGCAGTTGAATTTTACAAGAAACTGGATTTTAAAAAACATAAAACCGCTATGGCTAAATATCCAGGCAAATCTACTTATCTGGAAGATTAATCCTTGATGAAATAATTTGTTCGTTTTTGTATCAATGGGACATTGGATACCATTATTACTGGCTCCTTTTATTAAAGAACCTTGGCTATTAAACCGGTTTGAAAAAGACTAATAAGAATAAATGCAAAAAGTCTCATGTTATCTGATTTTGAAATAAATAATGCTTCCTACCCCCACGCTCCACCCGACAGCCTGCCACGGGGGGCGATTTAACCTTTTTCTTCCCTTTATTGGTTCTTCATCTATAATCATTAAAAGCCCATCCGTCTGCGGGTGCCCTTCACAGGATGCTGCGCGAAGCTCATCCGTTAAGTGGCCGAAATAATTCTCAAACCATGTAAAATGAGTTTTGTAAAATGATGAGACAAATAAAGCAGAATTTACACCTGATAATTTGGTTTGTTCTGGCAATTCTCTTGAGTTCCTGCCATCCTGCTACGCCTGAAAGCACCACGACACAAACCATTCAGCCAACAAGTCCCCTCTTTCCAACACTTCCTTATACTCTAACTCCATCTCCCTGCCTTCCACCCACCTCCACGCCAACGAATATCCCGAGTATGCCTCCTCCGCGCGCCATGAGAGATGACGAGAAGCTTTATCTTGATCCCGAAGGTTGGTTTTCTGTCTACGTTCCAGGGGAGTGGGAAGAAGGCGAAACACCAGGCTCTTTTTCAGATGAAAACGGCTTTATAGAGATTGGATATTTGCCAGAATTCGGATTTATGGAAAGGGAATTAAGTGTTTATGTTTGGTTAGCAAATATCGTAGAACAGCCCAAAAATACCAACATTTGGCTAACCGGGAAATTGGAAACTATCATAGAAACGGGAGAAACGGTTGTTCAGTTTGTATTCAAAAACCCCGCAGCAGGGTATGAGCATCGATTTGTTCATCTCAAAGGTGATCAAGAACACATTGAATCCATCGAAAACTCATTTGCATGGCTTCGACCCGTTACGCAAGAAACTGAGCTGGATTTCCACCAATTGGGGCTACGTCCCGAAGATGCTACTTTCTGGGATAACACAGCGCCATTACCAGATGGATTATCCATCAAAGAATTCAAACTTGTAGGAGAATCCTTAATGTTGCAAAGAACCTCTTTCCCTTCCGAGGCCTTAGCTCTCGAAGATGAATTGCGAGAGAAGTATTATAGCTCTCGTCCTGATAGAAGCAGCGATGAAGATATCTTGGCTCCATTCGGTTTTGAGCTTAAGGAATACCACGATCCACATCGTAACATTCTTTACAGAGACGGAAAAATCTTTATTGATAATGTCATTAATGTTGGTGGAGTTTATCTTTTTCCAGCTATCTCAGGTGAATCCATTGCATTTATTGTCAATACGTTTTCACGAGATGAGGATTCTAGTGACTTCCACAGTTATATCGTAATAGATCACACCATCATAGAAAGAGAATATCGTTATCATGATCCCTATCATCGTGACCCGGTAATGAAGGATGGCGAATTGCTCTGGGTGCGTTACTCGGATACTCATGTTCGGGTAGAAAATATCCGTGAGGAAATCGTTTTTGATTTTTCAACCGTGAATGGCACTACCCTTCCTCTTCGATTCTTTCAAGGTTGGGAAAATCATTGGGTTTTGGGCGTAGGAAACTTCATCATTCAAGATGGAGAGATTCTCAATGAAAAATATGACTATGAAGAAGCTTTCAGTTGGAGCATAGTGAACGATAAGCCCCTATACTTCTTTCGTAAAGGCAATCGGGTAGGCATCTCTTATAATGGAGAAATTCTACCAATCTACTATCATAATATTCATCATGGTATATGGGGAGGGCAAGGAAACGAACCCCTAACTTGGGGGAATAGTCTACGGTTTTTCGGACAGCGGGATGGTGTCTGGTATGTCGTGATAATGGAGTTTGATTAATTTTTGTTATTTTTATCATAGAGCAATAAAAATAGGGCTAGCTAACCCACGCTCCACCCGAGAGCCGCTTTGGTTCGCTGCGCGAACGACCGGGGAAAAGAGACCGAGGACCGGAGTGGGGAGACCGGAAAAACAAGGCCCGGCTGCGGGTGTCCTGACAGGATGCTGCGCGAAGCTAATCCGTTATGTATACAAAATGAGATTTTCGATAAATGAGTATATCTAGAAATGTTGAATTGAAGAGCGTAAATGGTCAAATAATCCTTCGTCCTCCCGAATTGGAAGATGCAGAAAATATCTACAATGCTGTCGAAGTGTCCAGAGCTGAGCTAACGTCATGGATGGATTGGTGTCGTCCAGATTTTTCCATTGATGTTCCATTGGAGTGGATTAAAAGGCAACCTCAGGATTGGGAACAGGGGAAAAATTATCAATTTATAATAATTGACAATGCGACTCAACTATTCATGGGTTGCTGTGGCATTAACCACATAAATCAATATTACCTTCTTGGAAATCTAGGATATTGGGTTCGATCTGATCGCCATGGTGAAGGTATCGCTACCGAAGCAACTAAGCTGGTCGCCCTCTTTGGTTTTCAGCAGCTTGGGTTACGCCGCATTGAAATAATTACCGGGGAAGAGAATTGGGCTAGCCGACGAGTTACCGAAAAAGTAGGAGCTATTTATGAAGGAATCCTTAGGAAAAGACTTAAACTAGGCGATAAAAACATCGATGCTGCAATGCACTCTCTCATATTGGCAGATTTGGAATAGTCTTTGATTAGAATAGATACATAACCCCCGCTCCATCCGAGAGCCGCTTTGGTTCGCTGCGCGAACGACAGGGGAAAAGAGACCGAGGACCGGAGGGGGGAGACCGGAAAAACAAAGCCCGGCTGCGGGCGCGCTAAACCCGCAGGGATGCTCCGCAAAGCTCATCCTTCAGGTGTTGAATAGGAAATTCATACAGGCTCCCTATGGCAGATATAAAAGATCAAATAATAGTATTTGGTGGAACTGGTTATTATGGTCGAGAGGTTGTCCGTGGACTCGTAAGGCATGGCGCCTCGGTGAAAGTTTTAAGTCGTAATCGTATTAAAGCTCAGGAAATACTAGGTGAGGATGTTGAGATATTGCAAGGCGATGTCACCAACAGTCAAACAATAGTTGATTCTTTACAGAATGTGACTGCAATTATCATTTGTCTTTCAGCGATGAGTAATAAACTGATTCGCCAAATGAAACAAATTGAGCGAGATGCAGTTCTGGCAATTATGGAAGAGGCTAAAAAACAGAATATTAGACGATTAATATATATGTCCGGTTATGAAATGACATCACAGTTATTGAATGATTTAAATATTCCGGAATTTGGTGAAATCAAAATTGAAATAGAATCAACTATAACTAAATCTGAATTCAACTGGACAATTTTAGGAGATGCTCCGGCATTTGAAATATTTTTTGCGTTTATCCGCAATGGAAAAATGGCTGTGCCAGGAGGAGGGCTAAATGCTATCCCATGTATTTCTGCTAAAGATGTTGGTGAAATAACCGCACAGGCGGTGTTACGAAATAATTTAAATGGACGTCGGTTGAAGCTAACCGGACCTGAAGCATTTACCTTTCCTGAAGCCGCGATGCATATTTCATCCATTAGCGGTAAAAAGATCAAACATGTGTCTATTCCGTTGATCATAATAAATATAATTTCATTTCTACTTTTTCCATTTACCCCTTTTTTAAAATTCTTATATCAAAGCTTAAAATTGCTTAATAATTTTCCACCTGATCTAGCTAAGGATGTTCCTGAAGAACACCAAAAACTGAGAGAGTTATTTGATTATGTACCTGTTTCACTAGAAACCGAAACCACTAGAAGGATGGAACTGAAGATTCTTTAGGTGAACTTGGTTCACTCATAACAAAGTCGTCAAGTCGGACCGCTATCGCTCTCGGTGAGCGCGAATACTTTGATTTTGGAAAATAACTCGTTAAAGTGGAATTCAGTGCAGCTGCCGCTTATGGCAGCCGCAAGGTGCCCATAAAGTAGCTAAAGATTTTATTTTTGTAGTGTAGAAGTTGATATATGAAGATAACCGATCTGCTGTGGATCCTCGCCTACCCGGTATACCAACTTATTGGTACTCTTCGTCATGAAGCGAGCCACGCGTTGGCAGCAGTGCTAGAGGGAGCAAGGATTACCGAATTCGTATTCTGGCCAACTCGTGGTTACTGGGGCTACGTGATCTGGGAAGGTCCTGTAACGTCCGCAACTCTCGGAGCGCCATATGTTTGCGATCTACTGACTTTCGGTTTGTTCTTTGTATTGTGTATGGCTGGTCGTTTCGAGCGGCGATGGGTCTGGCTAAATGCGGTAGTGTTGGGGATGTTATCACCGCTGATTAACTCAGTTTATAACTACTGGGGGGGCTTACACGGACCGAATGATGTGGGTAAACTCCTTGAGAGCTTACCAGCGATATATGTCCACGCTTACTTCTGGTTCACGATGGGGTTTTACTTAGTCGGGCTGGTTCTGGTGTTCAAGTGGTCTCGAACAGCGAGGGATAAGCGGGACGGGGTCGGCACAATATCTGAGGGTATCTAACCCACCCTCCACCCGACAGCCGGTTATGTTCGCTTTCCTCACGACCGGGGAGAAGAGATGGGAGACGGGAGACCGGAGGTCGCTTCGCTTCCGACCGGCAAGATTGATCACTATTATTGATAACTTAAGCCCGGCTGCGGATACTACGCTACCCTTCATTATCACTCAGAATGCTACGCGAAGCTCTTCTGTTGGGCAGCACAAATAAGGATTAGAGGAACAAATGACAAATAAAGGTTGGCGCTATTATTTCAATCCTTAGATTCAACAAGCAAGTGCAACAAAGAGAAGATTAAATGAGTGAGATGGTGTAGGATATTCTCCAAGACCTGCAAGTCAAAGGAGAACAATGACCTACACACAACTCACTCAAGGACAAAGATA
>Ga0307990_1001687_pt1 | contig 18320 bp, 7 predicted proteins | sample EllFjometagen129_FD_203168 | JGI IMG/M metagenome (GOLD analysis project Ga0307990, IMG submission 203168) | Marine microbial communities from Ellis Fjord, Antarctic Ocean - #129 | ecosystem: Environmental > Aquatic > Marine > Unclassified | place: Southern Ocean | collected 2014-10-08
CAACAGTCATCGATAGAACCGGAACGGGAAGCTGGAAGTACGAGGCCTTCGCCTCTGATGTGCTTCCGGTATGGGTTGCCGATATGGACTTTCGTTCACCCCCATGCGTGCTGAATGCACTTCACGATGCTATCGATCATGGTATCTTCGGTTACTCAACGCCGCGCCGGGAACTGATAGAACTGATTCTTGAACGGCTGGCTACGCAACACAGCTGGCAACCGCAGGCGGAGTCGCTCGTTTTTCTGCCGGGACTTGTGGCCGCTCTCAATCTGGCCACGCGCATGTTATCACCCGATGCTGAAGTTCTGGTTCCTTCCCCGGCCTATCCGCCCTTTCTTGCCTGTGCGGCCAACCAGCATAAAACAACCATCCGGGTGCCGATGGTTCGTGATGACGGCAACTGGATGCTTGATCTCGATGCACTTCAGGCGGCTGTCACACCTAAAACGGAGATGCTGATTCTCTGCAACCCGCACAATCCGACCGGGCGTTCATTCTCACGGAATGAACTTGCCCTAATCGCTGAGTTTGTCAAAAGAAATGATCTGGTGCTCATCTGTGACGAGATCCACTGCGATATCATTCTTGATCCCCGCGCCAAGCATCTATCAATTGCAGCGGAGTTTCCTGAAATTGCAGATCGCACAATCACGTTGCTCTCACCGAGCAAGACCTTCAATCTGGCTGGTATCGGATGCGCATTTGCTGTGATTGAGAGTCAGGAACTGCGCCAGCGCTTCGCGCCATCGGACGATGATCTAGTGCCACACCTCAACCAGTTCGGCTACGTTGCCATGCAGGCGGCCTATCGTGATGGCGAACCATGGCGGCAGGCCCTGATAGAGCAGCTGCGCGAGAACTGCCGAGAGGTGGACGCAACGGTCCGTGCGCTTCCCGGAATTTCCATGATCCCGCCCGAGGCCACCTATCTGGCCTGGATTGATTGCAGTCAACTCGGCATTGGCGATCCGTCGGAGCTACTGTTGAAACACAAACTTGCCGTTGGTTCCGGGAGTTATTTCGGTGCTGATTCCTTTATCCGCATCAACTTTGCCTGTCCGCCGGCCACGCTGAATGAAGTGCTTAAACGCCTTTCGGCGGCGGTTTCGTAAAGATGATAAACACACCTGCATCCCGTAGGATGTATGTGTTTGGTACAAGATAAATCGTCTTCGCTCCGCAAGGCATGGCATGGTAAGACAGAATTAACAGGATGTTGTTGCTGCGCTTGTTTTTCGAGTGATTCGATATAATCGAGTGATTCGACTAAACCGAACCGCGCAATTTAATCGCACATTTAATCGCTACCACCATAGATTCTGCGGAAGACCAAAAAAAAGGACGCTCGTTTGAGCGTCCTTTTTTTAGAAATTTAACCAGTTTTAAAATTAAATTTTTGTCCAGACGTTACCATTTTTGGATGAGTCAACAACGGCCTGAATGAATTTCATACCGCGTACACCAGCTTCGATACCGGGAAAGTCTTTTTCAAGATCTGTGGCTTTACGTCTCTCATTCTTGGCGCGAATGGTATCGGCAAAGTTGCAGTAGTTGTTTGCGAAGGCCTCAAGAAACGCCTCGGGATGACCACCTGGAATGCGGGAACAGCGTCCGGCTGCCTCAGATTTTTCGGCCACATACGGGTTGCCGCGTTTCCATATCTCTTCCGGTCCGGTCTGACTCAGAACGTGCAGATAGTTAGGTTGCTCCTGGCGCCAGTGCAAGCCCTTCTGCTCACCATAAATCCAGATAGCGAGGTTGTTTTCTTCGCCAACTGAGATCTGACTTGCGTGCAGAACACCTTTGGCACCCTTGCTGAAGCGCAGCAGAACGTTACCGTCATCATCCAGCTTACGTCCTTTAACAAAGGTGGTTAAGTCGGAGAGAACCTGTGTTATCTTGAGACCGGTAATATACTCAGCCAGGTTGGCAGCGTGGGTGCCGATATCGCCAATGCAGCCAGCCGCGCCGGATGTCTTGGGGTCGGTGCGCCAGGATGCCTGCATCTGCCCTGTCTTTTCAAGCAGCTCAGACAGCCATCCCTGCGGATACTGAACCACGATCTTGCGGATGTTTCCAAGGTCACCCTGTTTAATCATATCTTTGGCCAGCTTAACCATTGGGTAGGCGGTATAGTTGTGCATCAGGCCGAAAACTTTGCGTGACGCTTTGGCAATAATTTTCAGTTCATCGGCCTCTTCGACGGTTAGCGTCATTGGCTTTTCACACATAACATTGAATCCGGCTTCCAGAAAAGCCTTAGCAATTGGGAAATGTGTATGGTTGGGTGTGCAGATTGAGACAAAGTCAATGCGTTCTCCGACAGGTAGCTGGAGCTCTTTTTCAATCATTTCTGGATAGGTTTTATAGATACGGCTTTTGCAAAGGCCAAGAATTTTTCCCTGCTTAATGCTGTTCTTCGGGTTCACATCAAAGGCTCCGGCCTTGAGTTGTATACCTCCATCCATGCTGGCTGCTTTACGATGAACTTCACCAATGAAAGCGCCGATGCCGCCTCCGACCTGTCCCATGTTCAGGATCTGCATAATTTTTCTCCTTTTTAATTGAATGTATAAACCAGAAATCACCTCTAATAACGTCTTTTCTATATTACATTTTTCAGATTTTAATGTGAAGATTAAAAATTATAAAATATCTACAGCGCTATGAGATGGATGCTTAGGGGCTGCGCGGAAATAAAATCACAAATTTTTGTGGCGAGGCGCATGTCTGACAAGGCGCGGAAACACAGGAATATTTAGATATTTCAAGCCTCCGCAACGCTGTCAGGCATGATGCATTCGCCACCAAAATGTGAAGTTATTTTCGCGTGGCCCCTTAGGGTAGGAGTGGCGAGGCTGGCTGAGAACGGATAACGAGTGAAGATCGCTTAAGTTCCACCCCATTATGCCCCCTCCTGGAGGCACGCCCTACATCAGAAGGTGGTTAGCAGTTGTGGGACGTGTTATGCGCGCCCCCTCCTAATGGGGTGGAACTTAAGCGTTTTTTTGAGGTAGAAAAATAGAGGGGTAGAAAAATGTGGGTGCGTAGTGTGTCTTTGCGTCGCATATTTAGGCAGAATAATTGACGGCAGAATAAATTTTTGGTTATTCCGACTTTTGAGTGGGCAAGCATTCCGAGGTCACGGCCTGTCCTGAGCTTGTCGAAGGGAACCTCGGCTAAGTACGGAGAGAATAACCCAACGAAGCCGGAGCCAAAGTATGTTTTGCGCGCCCTCCCGCAGTCGCGGGAGAAGCACGTCCTACACTATAAAGGGTTATTCAGTTGTAGGACGTGCCTCTCGTCAGCTGCCCCTTGCTGAGCCTGCCGCAGTAGCTTGTCGAATGGGTCGAGGGCGCGTATGCGATGGAACCAAAGCGAAAATCCTTCGCAAACAGGATCGGATACCCTTAAATCGCTCCACTGCTTTAGACTGCTTTAGACTTGAGATTAATGACGTGGCAGGTTATAATAATATATTAATTAATTCGGGATTTTTTTTAGGAATTGAGAATGATCAAAAATATATTTTCAGGTAAAGCTCGCGAGAGCTCTTTTTTTCGTAAAATTGACTGGAGTGCATTCTGGTTTGCTACAATTGTTGCATTTTACGTTTACTTCATTACGTTAGGACCCTCAGTGACTCTGGAAGACTCCGGCGAACTTGCCGTTGCCGGTGATCATCTGGGAGTCCCGCATCCGCCGGGCTATCCGATCTGGACGATGTGTGCCTGGCTTTTTGCCAGGATTTTTAGTTTTGTGACTTACCGGGGGCAGCCGACGCCGGCCTGGAGTATATCGCTTATGTCATCGGTATTTGCTGCATTGGCTGCCGGTGTTACGGCTATGCTGATTACACGTTCAGTTTCAGATATGATGCGTGATGCCCATGATGGTGATCCTGATTTTAAACAGAATGAGAACGACTGGTTGTGCTGGGCGGGCGGTGTCGCAGGATCACTGGTGTTTGCATTTAGTCCGGTGATGTGGTCACAGGCTACCATTGTTGAGGTATATTCACTCAATGCATTTTTTCTGATGTGGATTTTTCTGCTGACTTATCGATGGATGCGTAAGCCCTCGGATAAGGTTTTATGGCTGACCGCATTTGTTTTCGGGCTTGGTTTAACGAACTATCAGGTTCTTCTGCTGGCTGCGCTACCGATTGTAGTGGTTATATTTTTGCGAAAAGTTGCCCTGTTTCGAGATTTTCTACTGATAGGGATTCCGGTATTGCTGACCAGTCATGTCTTGCAGATCGGCGCGATGCTGCCAGCTGCGCCTGGGGTAAGAGCAACGGCCTATGCCAAGTTTGCACCTTTGATAAAAACAGCGATTCCGTCAACTGGAATGCTGATAGCATGCGTGATTGCTCTTTTTGCTTCGCTGAGCTTATTTCTGACTGGAATGTATTTAAATGCCAGGGGGCAGCGGGAAGATGGCGACAAGGTGTCCGGGAGTTCAGCCCTTAACTCATTTATAGTGGATAATGGCGGATTTATTGGTGCAGGCTTGGCTCTTTTGGGGGCACTGTTTGTTTTGAGTTCCTGTTTTTCTTCCCGGCAGGTTTCCGTTGATCTGCTGGACGCACCGCTGGTTGCATCATCTGTCTACACATCTGTTGCGGCTCTGGTAATAGCAGTAACCGGCTTATCGCTGACAGCCGCTTACTACTGGCGGGGAAGCTTTAGAGATCAACGTTCTACCGGATGGCTTATTGCTGCCTGTGTTTTGCTGGCTGCCCTTTTTATCCGGCTTTCGGTGATAAAGAGTGCCGTAATTCCTCAGAATTATCTGGGAACGCCTTTTAGCTGGGATTTGCCGACCCTGATTCTAATTGGTGGTCTAGCTGTTCTGATTGGACTCTGCTGTACAATCAGGCGCGGTGTTTTCTATGCGGTGCCGGTTGTGGCTTTTCAGGTGGCTGTATTTGTGTTATTGCGCAAGGGCTGCTTGAATGGATTAAACCACCCGTCCACCTGGTGGTTCTGGTGGCCGGTTATCTGGAACTTTGTTCTTATCGTGATGGCCGGCATGCTGCTTCCCAATGGACGCACGGTATCGTTGACGATGCTATTTGCCGAGCTGGGGGTTTCGTTCTATGTTTATATGCCGATTGTCTCGGATTTGCGTAATCCGGCGATGAACTGGGGTTATGCCAGAACCTGGGAGGGCTTTAAACATGCTATTACGCGTGGACAATACGAGAAGATTGCTCCGACAGATGTCCTTAACAAAAAATTCCTTTTCCAAATTGGAACCTATTTTACGGATATGCGGGTGCAGTTCACTATGCTGGTAGCTCCGTTGGGATTTCTGCCGTTTGCACTGTGGAGTTTTAAGGTCGGCAAGAGTCGGATTCGTGCAATTTATGTTGGTGCCGCCTTCTTTATGTTGACCTTTGTAACCGTGGTCCTCTTTAATATTTGGGGGGGAGAGGCACTTTTCCGTCTGGATAAATTTTTGGTTGGCTTCATTCTGATGCTTTTTGTAATTGGAGTCGGCACCGTTGTCTGGAGCCAGCTGGAGGCATTTATTGTCAAAATCTGGAAAAGCCGCAACTTATCTGATGGAGTTACCGCAGGCGGAACACTTATTTTATTGAGTCTAATACTGATTCTTGGTGTGACCAAAGGGTTTATGCAGATCTTTTCGGGTGGACGTGATGCAACTGTGGGACAAGTCATTATTTCTTTATTGCTTGCCGTAATATTACTGGCATTGCTTGGTTTTGTGTCATATTTAATCCGCAGAGTCGCAGTCGAACTTTTCGATTTAAAGGCTGATATGGATGATGTTACTCAGCAGTGGATGCTGGCGGTAGCATCTGGTTTCTTTGTGATGAGCATTCTTCTGGTTGCACTTGCCAACCCCAAGGGTGATTTGCAGGACGGTTTTATTCAGAAGGTTAAGTTTATCAGCTCGCATGGACTCTTTGCTATATGGATCGGCTATGGCTTAACATTTGGCATGGTCATTGTTTACAGGGGGGTTAAAGCGCTTGTACGCAAAAAAATACTGGATGAATTTTTCCTCAAGCCGACGCGTGTGGTTTTATGTTGTCTCGGGTTGCTCGCAATTTTCATCCCGATTCATGAGAATTACCATAATGATGAGCTGATTTTTGCAATGAGTGGTGCCGAGCAGAATGGGCATGATTTCGGGTGGCAGTTTGGTAACTATCAGCTGCGCGGTGCGGATGCTGTGATAGAGGAGCTGGAGGCTGATGAAGAGCCGCTTCCGAATCCGGTTTATCCACCGGAGATGACCGACAAGGCAATCTTTTTCGGTGGCACAGATCCCGGACGTTTTGTTCCGACCTATATGATCTACTCTGCCCGGGTGCGCCCGGATGTATTTCTCATCACCCAGAATGCTTTGGCTGACGGCACTTATATGAATACCATGCGTGATCTTTATGGTAATGACATCTGGATTCCCACTCCGGATAACAGTGCCAAGGCCTTTCAGATTTATGTGGATGAGGTGCAGGCAGGTAAACGACCGGCTAATGCGTCGCTGACCATAGATAACGGACGTGTGCAGGTCAGCGGTGCTTTAGGGGTTATGGAGATTAACGGTATCCTCTGTGATATGATGTTTAAGAAAAGCAAAGTTCGACATGATTTCTATATTGAAGAGAGCTATGTTATCAAGTGGATGTATCCATACCTCTCTCCGCATGGTCTGATTATGAAGATTAATAAGGAGAAGCCGGGTAAGTTCTCCAGGAATCTCATAAATGACGATATGGATTTCTGGGACTGGTACTCCCGTAGATTAACACGTGACCCTGCATTTCGTAGAGATCTGCCTGCTCAGAAATCTTTTTCAAAACTGAGGAGCGCAATTGCCGGACTTTATACCAATACCGGCCATAGACGCGAGGCTGAGGAGGCCTATCGTGAGGCACGGCTCCTTTATCCATTGAGCCCTGAGGCCAGTTTCAGAATGTTGCAGGAGATTGTGCTTCCGCAACAACGCTACGAAGAGGCAGAGGATATTCTTGAGTATTTTGTTGATAAGGATCCTCATAATAAGCGTGCGGTCCAGTTTTACGGGTTTGTTACAAATATTAATGTAAAGCAGAAATTTATTCAGAAGATTGTTGCAAAGGGCAAAAAAGAGAAGAAACTCTCGCCCGCTGATGCGTATGCACTGGCGAAAGCATACAGGCAGATCGGGCAGAATCAATCTGCTGTGCATTATTACAAGCGTTTGGCCTCTAATGGAGCGGCCGGGCTTTCGGCTAACAAGCAATTTGATGTTGCACTGACACTTTCAGCTTTGAAGCAGCACGCTGATGCGGTCAAACTGATGAACTCGGTAATGAAAAAGATTCCGCCGAATGCCGACCCGGCACTTCTGATGCGGGTTGCAAATCTTTACAGGGCCGGCCAGCAGACGGATCAGTATATAGCTGTTCTGATGCGAATTATTAAGGTTAAACCTGATGACTGGCAGTCTTACTTGGAGTTGGCCGATGTATACAGAATCAAGGGCCAGGTGCAGCAGATGCAGTATGCGGTCCAGAAGGCTGTTACGATAGGACAGGGGCATGCATTGAAGGCACTTGAGAAGAAGCCGGCCTTGAAGAAGGTCGCGATTCCTGTTATTCAGCAAATGATGCAGAAGCGTAATGCATCAGTCCTGCCTGGAGTGCGTGGTAGGCACTAGGTCCGCGCCCGGCGCGGTGGTCGGCTGCGCCTCCATAGTGGGACGTGGGACGTAGGATGTGAGATGTAGGACGCGACAATTGCCGCAAAATCCGGTTGGATTTACTGAATGTAGCCCGCTCGCGCCGCGAGCGAGGCTCTGAGTGTAAAAGCACTGTCCGCTTTGAAAACTTCGCCCCATTCGTGCCGACAACCCCGATCCGCAGTTGCGGCGCAACTGGGCTACATGTAAACAGTGCCATGCCTGCGTACATTTGATGAATCCAATCGGATTTTGCGCTAATAGCAGGGAAAAGAGATTTGAGTGTACGAGTATGTGTACGAGTACGGAAAAGACAACCCAAAGAAGTGGGACGTTCTGTTATAAAAGACCTTTTCGAACAGGCTCCAGCTAGAGAAGAATCATATGAAGAAAAATATAATATATATGGCCGCTCTGGTATTGATCATCGCGCTGGCTTTGGCACTACGTCTTCCCGGGCTTGACAAGAAACCGCTGCATGGAGATGAAGCCAATCAGGCGGTGCGGGCCGGCATGCTGATGGACTCGGGAGTATATCATTACGATCCAACAGATCACCACGGACCGGTGATGTATTTTGTGGCAATGCCATTCTGTTATGCAACCGCCTCAAGTTTTGCAGATACCAACGAGTGGAATTTTCGTCTGGTAACGGTCTTCTTCAGCCTTCTGACTATTCTTTTGATGACAGGGCTGGGAACCAAAGCTGGTCGCGGACTTTTCAGCAACCATGCCGGATTAATAACTGCACTTGTTTTTACGGCCATATCGCCAGCCTTAACCTACTACAGCCGCTTTTTCATACAGGAGTCGATGCTGGTCTGCTTTCTAACCGGAATGTTTGTCAGCGGTTATGGATATGTGCGTTCACGCGCTGATGACTATCACCCGGAGGGACGGCTGGGCCGGATTGTATTAAGGCCGGTGGTTATGGCCTTTCTTTTTGGGATGTTTGCCGGTTTATGTTTGGCCACCAAAGAGACCGCGGTGCTTTCATTTGCAGCTATGTTTGCCGGAGCGGTTGCTATATTTGGATTCAGGCGGATGCTTAAGCTGTGGAGTACCCGCGATTTTGTGATAGCCACTCTTGCGGCGGTTTTGATTGCCGTACTTTTCTTTTCATCGTTTTTTACCTATCCACAAGGAGTTTATGATGCTCTGTTTTCAACGGTTCAGGCCTATCTGGTGCGTGCAACCGAGGTTCCGGAACATCAGCATCCCTGGAATTTTTATTTCAAACTGATCTTCTGGTTTAAGTATGGACGGGGTCCTTTATGGAGTGAAGCAGGTATTCTGGTGCCAGCTGCAATTGCCTTGGTGGTTAGTTGTACTACTTTTGTAAAGAGCAGAAAGATGGCTTCCGGGCACAATCTTTTTGTGCGGTTTATGGTTGTCTACACGCTGGTTTTAACTGCGATCTATTGTGCCATTCCCTATAAAACCCCGTGGTGCGCGCTATCATTCCTGCATGGCTATATTATATTGGCCGGTGTCGGGGTTGGCTATGTAGTTGATCTCTCAAGCCGTCTTTTATCCGGATGGAAACGGGCTGCTGCATATTCGGTATTAACGGCACTGCTTCTCTGTTTAGCGGTAGCGCATATCCGACAGAATCTGAGGGGTTGCCACAAGATGGCGGCCGATCCACGTAATCCCTATGTTTATGCCCATACCGGCCGCGATGCAATGGCGCTGGTTGCCAGCATTGAGCGGGCCGCAGCCAGGCTGGATGGCTATGATACATTAATTGTGTTGGCTGTACCGACTCCGGATACATGGCCACTACCATGGTATTTGCGGAAATATTCAAATGTCGGCTATTGGACCAGCGTTGATCAGATCCCAGCTGGCTTGGAGCCGGCAATTATTATTGCTGCAGCGGATCAGGGTGATATTGCCGATGAGCGTTTTGGCAAGGGAAAGCAGGCAAATTTCTTCGGGATCCGTCCTGGTGTGCTGCTAAACCTATTTGTGCCCGAAACCCAATAGCCAATATCTAACCTGGTGCGGCATAGCCGCAACCAAATTCTTTTTTTGACGGGATTACAGGATTAACATGATTTCATTGCTTCGCAGGTTTTTAACTACGAAATGCTAGCATGGTACGAAAATGGGTGATGGTAGTATGAAAATGGACTCCTGGGAACGCTGAGCCCCAGCTCGGCATGGAGCGAAGCGGCTCTCAACTTGGATATTGGATATTCCATGTTGGATATTTAATGGATAAGCAAACAACTTACGAAGATCGAAACTCATCGGTTATGCTAAATAAAAAATATATAACCAAGGCGCTATTGTTGCTGTTTAAAGTGGCGGTCTCCCTGTTTTTTATATGGTTTGTTTTGAGTAAGATCGACTTGAACCTGCTGAAAGGATATTTGAAGGGGGTGGATTATCGCTATCTTGCGCTTGCATTCATAACGCTTGTTGCCGGTGGATTTGCCGGTGCCGCATCCTGGTGGACTATTTTGCGTTCTGGGGGTTGCTGCTTAACATATAGAAAAGTTTGCGTTATGCAGTGGTGCGGCATGTTTTTCAACAGCTTTCTTCCCTCAAATATTGGTGGTGACCTCTATAAAGGATTGCTGCTTGTTAAAGGCAGTCAAGCTGACACAGCCAAGGCAGCGGCAACCATACTTTTGGATAGGATAATCAATTTTACGGTCCTAGTCTTGATCGGCGTGCTCTCACTTTGTTTTGCTTATGGTCATTTCGAGTACGCTCTTTTAACTGTTGCTGGTGCGGCTACTGCCTTTTATCTTGTTCGTCTATGTGCTTTAAAGCACAGAGCGGGTGGACACAACCGAATCATTGAATTTGTATTATCGATGCTGCATTTTTCGCATGATCATCGTAACTGCGCACTGGCTTTTTTGGCGGCACTTTTTTCGCAGGGGTTAAAGGTGGGTTGTCATATATTTTTAATTTTAGCGCTGGATCTGGATATGTCTCTCAGCACTGTCTGGTATGTAATTCCTCTCTTTGGAGTTATATCGGCCATGCCTATTTCTTTGGGGGGTATCGGCATTCGTGAGATGGTGGCCATCTGGCTGGTCGGCCCGATTGGAGTAGCGCAGGAGGAGCTGGTTGCTTTGAGTCTGGTAAGTCATCTACTCTTCATCTCTGTCAACTGCATGGGGTTTATCCCATTTATGATGCTGCGCAGGCAGAGGAGAATTGAGAATGATGAGTTATGAGTTATGAGTTAGGTGCGCTTCCTCCTTCGCGCTTCGCTTGCTACGGCGGGACAGGTCGTAGTTTTTTTTACCACGAAAGGCACGAAAAGCACGAAAATGGTTGCTACGCTATGGAGCCAGGGAGTAGCGTAAGTGGATCAGTAACCCTGGGAACGCTGAGCCCCAGCGAGAGAGTGCTGAAGGATGAGTTATGAATTATGAGTGAGGTGTGCTTCGCAGGTTTTTTCTATTACCGCAACAACCGATTGGATTTACTCTCCTTGGATATTGGTTATTGGATATTCAATTAGACCCAGTACGTCCATCGCTATGAGATGGATGCTCTTCAGTTTTTGTCGAGTGAATCGAGTGAATCGACAAAATCGACTGAATCGATAGCACGCAGAAATAACATTTGGCCCATAACTCTATCAGCATAAAGACTATTTAAATTGAACCACTTTAACCCTTTTAACCTTTTTAACCCTTTTAACCCTTTGAACCTCTCATATGAAACTTCCTTTAGCCATATCTGCTGAACTTCCGATTGCGGCACATGCTGATCAGATTCAGAGTGCGATCTTTAAACACCAGGTCATAATTGTCAGTGGCGATACCGGCTCGGGTAAAACCACACAGCTGCCTAAAATTGCACTTAATGCCGGACGCGGAAAGCACGGCATTATCGGCTGCACCCAGCCACGTCGGCTGGCCGCCTTTACAATGGCTAAACGGGTGGCTGCCGAACTTAACCAGGAACTGGGTGGATTTGTCGGGTGTCAGCATCGTTTTGAAAAAATTCTCTCACGGGATACGCGGCTGAAATTTATGACCGACGGTATTTTGCTGGCTGAGACCAGAGGCGACCGCTTTTTTAAGCGTTACGATACAATTATTATTGATGAAGCGCATGAACGATCGCTCAATATCGATTTTCTGCTTGGAATCATTAAGCGGGTCTTAAAAAAGCGCAAGGATCTTAAAATTATCATCAGCTCGGCAACCCTGGATGTGGAGCGTTTCTCCGAGTTTTTCAATAATGCCCCGGTGATCCAAGTGCCGGGGCAGATATATCCGATTGATCTGCGCTGGCGCCCAGCGCGCGATAGAGATGATGCCGATCTTCCGGTTCAGATTGCAAATGCCTGCGATGAGCTGATCTGTGAGGGCGAGGGCGATATACTTGTCTTCCTGCCCGGCGAACATGATATTCGAGATGCCGCTGAAACGTTGAAAGGACGCCGCCTGCCGCGAACCGAGATTATCCCGTTGCTTGCATCTTTGCCAGCTGCGGAGCAGGCTCGCGCTTTTAAGGTTACGTCCAACCGGCGTATTATCCTCTCAACCAATGTTGCTGAGACATCCGTGACAATTCCGGGCATCCGCTATGTGATTGACTCCGGACTTGTCCGTCTGAACCGCTATAGCCATCGCACGCAGGTGCAGCGCCTGCTGATTGAACCTGTTTCACAGGCAAGTGCCAATCAACGTAAGGGGCGTTGTGGACGTGTCGCACCCGGCATTTGCATCCGCCTTTATGGCGCGGATGACTTTAAGAAGCGCGAACTCTACACGCCGCCTGAGATTTTACGCACATCTCTAGCCGGTGTTATTCTGACGATGATGGATCTGAATCTGGGTGGCATTGATCTGTTTCCCTTTATTGAACCACCCTCAGGGGCAATCATTAAAGAGGGCTACCGTAAACTTGAGCTGCTCGGTGCAATTAAAGCTGCTGATGAGATCGATGGAAATACCAGCTATAAACTGACACACCTGGGAAGTCAGCTCTCACATCTGCCAATTGGCCCTGCTTTGGGAACAATTTTGTTTGCCGCCGACCGTGAACGATCCCTGCGTGATACCTTGATTGTGGTCTCCGCACTGGAGTGCGACAACCCCCAGCGTCGTCCGATTGACAAACGGGCGGAGGCTGATAGGGCGCATGGCCGATTTCTCTCGCCGACATCCGATTTTTCAGCTTCCATTCGTTTATGGCGCTGGTACCTGGAGGAGGGTGGATCCTTATCGCAGAGCCGTAAACGCAGGCTGTGCAAAGAGAGCTACCTTTCCTATCCCAAGATGCGAGAATGGATTGATCTGCACGCGCAGATGAGGAAAGTCTGTAAGGAGCTTAAGCTGGATGTCGATTCACACAGCGGTGGAGAGGATGGCATGCACCGCTCAATCTTACGTGGATTGATAACCAATATTGGCCACCGTGATCCTGAGACCAATGATTATCAGGGAATCCGCGGCATTCGTTTTTCAATCTTTCCCGGCTCGGGGTTGGCCAAAATTAAAGAACAAAAGGCACCTGAGAAAGGGAAGCAACCGCAGCATGGACACAAACAGATCAGCCGCGAGTGGGTGTTGACCGGAGAGCTGATTGAGACCTCACGGCTCTTTGCACGTCAGACAGCATGTATCTCTCCCGCCTGGATTGAACCGATCGCACGCCGTCACTGCAAATATCAGTACTGGGCTGAGCGCTGGGATGGCAGTCGCGGGTTTGTCTCGGTCAAGGAGAGGGTGACCTTCTTTGGACTCGTGATTTCAGATGGTCGCCGACGTGACTTTAGCCGAGTTGATCCGGAAGCTGCCCGCCGCATTTTCATCAGGGAGGGGCTGGTACTGGATGACTTCCCCGCTCCAAAACCCGCTTTTTTGGAGCAGAATAGTCGTAAAATTGCGGCCTTACGCGATGTCGAGGTCAAGACTCGTATCGAGGGAGCGGTTTTTGATCCTGAGGTTGCGGCACTCTTTTATGAAGAGCGCCTGCCGGAAAATGTGTGCAGTGCCGCTGAGTTGAGGAAATGGCTGAAACAGGCTGATACCGACGCTATCACGGCTCTGGTTATGAGTGATGCTGATCTTCCGGCTGCAGACGACCTTGAACATGATTTTCCCGGAGAGATAACAATCAAGGGTAGCCGCTTCAAGTTGACTTACTGTCATGAGCAGGGGGCCGAGAACGATGGTATCACCTGCGAAGTTCCGCTCTCGCTGCTTTCTGTGGTCGCTCAGTGGCCATGTGAATGGCTGGTGCCCGGTGCATTGGATGAAAAACTGCGCTGGATGATTCATGTGCTTCCCTCTAAATATAGGCGTCTGTTGCAACCGGTCGATGAGACCATTGCAATCTGCAGGTCGTATATGAAGGCCGGCCATGGAGATCTGGCCAACTCATTTTCGGAGGCGCTCTATCAGGCACGCTCTCTCCGGGTTCCCCCGCAGAGCTGGATCCGTGATGACTGGCCACAACATCTGCTGGCGCGTTTTCTGGTCTATGATGAGGATGGTGAAATTCTTGCTGCGGGACGCAATATCAATGATCTTCTGAAAAAATTTGGCAATGATCTAAAGAGGCCCGCTGGCACCTCAGAAGTTGACCGAAGCTGGAATAAAAGCGGGATAACAAGTTGGGATTTTGATGATTTGCCGGAGGAGATCGATATTGGTAAGAGTGGCTGGCCGGTGATCAACTATCCGGCGCTGGTGGACGATCAGGATAGCGTTTCAATTCGTCTTTTTGCCGATAGAAATACCGCCTTGGCTGAGCATCAGAAGGGGGTCTGCCGACTCTTTGCAATCACCTTGGGCAAACCATTTAAGCGCTATTTTCAACCTCCTTCGCTGCCACGTGCCGCCGCGCTTCAGTTGACACAGCTGGAGCTGACCGGGAAGCAACTGGGCGAGGAGATCGGCAGGGCCACCCTGCGGGAGAGCTTCACCGAGGGACATCCGGCAATCAGAACCAAAGCGGAGTTTGAGGTTCGGCTGGAGAGTGGTTATGGCGGAGTGCATGCGATTCACACCAAGAGATGTCGGCTGGTGGCTTCGGTCCTGCAGAGTGCCGCTGACCTGGAGGAGATTTTGTCCGCATCAAACCTGATGGAGGGCACCCTCAATGATCTATATGAACAGCTGGCCTGGTTGGTCTTTCCCGGTTTTGCCGAGAGTGTTCCCAGTTCAACCCTCGAATATTTTCCACGCTATCTGGAGGCCTGCCGTGTCAGGATAGAACGGGCGCAGGGCAACCCGGATGCAGATCTGCGCAAGCTGCGAGATCTCACCCCGCACTGGCAACTCTACACCCAGTTTCACGCATTGGAACATGCACCGCACCATGACAAACAGCTCTTGAATCAATACCGCTGGTTGATTGAGGAATTTCGGGTATCGCTCTTTGCCCAGGAGTTGAAGACCGCACAGCCAGTCTCATCCAAGCGCCTGCGCAAACTCTGGCAAAGTGTGTTTGTGGAGTGAGGTGGGGAAAGAAGTTTAAGTTTAAGTGTAAAGTTTAAGGTTAAAAAGAAGTTCTAAAGTTCTAAAGTGCGCGAGTTCTAAAGTTGGTCTTTATCCTGATAGCGTTATGGGCCCGATGGGCCAAATGTTATTACTGTGTGCTATCGATTCAGTCGATTCTCTCGACTAAAGCTGAGGGCAAACATCTCATAGATGAGCGATGGACTTACTGGGTTTAATTGAATATCCAGTAACCAACAAGGAATATCCAATATCCAAGGAGAACCGTTTCGATCCATGCCGAGCTGGGGCTCAGCGTTCCCAGGTTGTAAGAGGCCAAGGTTCAAAGGTTCAAGGTCCAAATCAGCAATCAGCAATCCTCATTCAGCATTCCCCATATTACCGCTCGCGCTCTCGCAACTAACCGTGGAAGGACCTATGGGGGCAGTTGAATAATTGGCATTCATTTCATTATAATGAATATATCAACAATAGGCAAGGTGATACAGGAGAGGCGATCATTTTTAAAAATTGATCAACGGGCTCTAAGTGAGCTATCAGGTGTGGCAGTGCATACTCTCAGCAATATTGAGTCAGGCAGGGGGAACCCGACGGTTGCCATCCTGAACAGAATTCTTGTTGTGTTAGGCATGGATCTTCAGGTAAAGGTAGAGATCAATGAACCGTAAAGGCAATATATTCAGTAACGCCCGTTGGCCGGTGTGCTTGAAGAGAGTGGTGCCGGCTACTCTTTTACGTATGCAGAAAACTATCTGGCGGACTCGCACTCAAAGCCAATTTGCATTACTATGCCCAAACGAAGCGAGGGGTACAGATCGCAATACCTGTTTCCATTTTTTCATGGTCTTCTTAGCGAGGGAGCAACAAAGGAGATTCAGTGTCGTAAATTGCAGATTGATGAGCATGACCATTTTGGCCGATTGCTGAAACAATCAGGGGTTAAGCAGTTTCACTGCTTCGCTTGCAGCTATGCAGAACACAGCGAGAGTTAGGGAGTTGCGCTACGTGAGTTGTGGTATGTGGTGGTTGCTACGCTATGCCGAGCTGGGGCTCAGCGTTCCCAGGGTTCAGCAATAAGCAACCCTCTTCTTATTCTATCAAAAAACCAGCGCAGCAACTATTTTCGTGTTTTTACTGGTTAAAACATTACGACTTGTCCGCCGACTTGTCCGCCGTCTTGTCCCGCCGTAACTCGCAGAGGAGGAAGCAATCGAAGCGCGAAGGAGGAAGCGCACCCACTCAGCATTCTTCAATCAGCACTCAGCACTCATCCTTCAGCACTCTCTTACCCTTGAACCCTTCCACCAAACTTTAGAACTCTCGCAATTTAGAACTTCTTTACCCTACATTCCCCAGATTTTGATCCGGCGTCCGTTATATTCACACACCTCGGTAAAGACCTTTTCGCCCCAATCCGTTTTATTGCAGCGGTCAAAGATGACGACATTTGAGTCGGTGGCATCGCATTTATCGGCATATTCCGCAGTTTGACGTAGAGCGGCCTCTTTGAGCTGCTCATAGCTGTCGCGTTCTGAGAATACCTTCAGTTCAATTACCACCCGCTGTTCACCCCCGGGGTGTTTCCAGAAGAGGACGAGATCTGCGCGTTTACGTCCCAGCCCGTACTCTCGGTCGATTACTCCCTGTCCATTGGAAACGCGCTGTAAAAAGGCGTGGAAGGTGAGATGTGGGGCGGCTTCGCGATAACCGGCGATATCCTCGGCCCAGATCTCGCTATTAACCCGCCAGAAATGCTGGAAAAGTTGCATGAAGCGATCGACATCGATTGATCCATCCGGCTTGACCCACTCAGGCTCGAACATGGCACAGAAATTACGTTGTGGAAGCTTACTCAACTCACGCGGGATAACTTCACGATAGATCTGGTTCATAATCTGATAACCATTCGGCCCCTTGGTCACCAAACCGAGATCGACGCAGTACTCAACATCATCGGCAAGCACATTCAGCATCTCGCCCACAATCATCGGTTCAATCACCCGTCGCACCCGATCCTCGCTCAACTTATCGGCCAGCTGATCCAAGTGGGTTGCCCGTGAGAGAATCAGCCGCTCCTTGGCCTCGGAGATCATCGCCGCTGTGATCACAACAGAGGGATCACGGTTGGGCTTCATTTTATAGGTAACTTCATACGCTAGGGCGTTCACCAGCCATGGTTGTCCATTGGTGTAACGCATAATAAGCGGAAAACACTCCTCCTCAAAACGCTGGCCCGTCTCCTTGGTATGCTGAAGATAAAGTTCTCTTACCTCTCTGTCACTCAAGTTACCGAGGGTCAGCGATTCCGATTTGATGTTGAAGCAGCTGCCCCCGGTAATCACATCCTTTCCGCTGGTCTGAATACGGTAATCCTTGACATCGCGAACGCCGCAGAGGATAACCGATTGAGGGAAGTTCTGCGGACGTTTGGCGTAGCCTGTGCGCAATTGACGCAAAACAGATATCAAAACATCACCCACCAGCGAATCAATCTCGTCGATCAGTAACACTATAGGTTTATCAGACAAACGTGCCACTTTAGAAAGATATGCCCCAACCGCATTTAAAACATCAATTTGGTCAATAAACTCCCGAAACGTAAAGGTGACAATATCTCCCATCAGGAGCTGAAATTCCTGATGCAACTCGTAGGTAACCGCAGAATTACCGCTGCCCACATTATCGCGCGCCGCCTGCCCCACCTCGAAGTTGGCGTAAACGCAGTGATACTTACCCTCTTTGTTGAGATAATCGCGCAGAGCCAGCAGACAGGAGGTCTTTCCAGTCTGACGTGGCGCGTGCAGAATGAAATATTTCTTCTGACCAATCAGATGAATAAACTCATCGGTATCCCAACGTTTCAGTGGATCGATCTTGTAATGCTCTGCCTGATTGACAGGACCGGCGGTATTAAAAAATTTCAAAATATCTCTCGAATAAGAGGGTTCTGCTACAACAAGTGGTTTTAACTGATAAATAATGTATCACAACCCAGTGGAAATGCCAAAGAAGTTAAAGAAGTTCTAAAGTGCGAGAGTTCTAAAGTTGGGTGGCGGGTTGCGGATTGCTGAACCCTGGGAACTTGCCTGTGCGCCGTAGCCCCGCTTGCGGGCGAAGGAGTAAGCCCCAGTTTATCACGCCGTAGAAACGAAGGCGGGCTCGGCATGGCGTGAC
>Ga0307990_1001688_pt1 | contig 18318 bp, 13 predicted proteins | sample EllFjometagen129_FD_203168 | JGI IMG/M metagenome (GOLD analysis project Ga0307990, IMG submission 203168) | Marine microbial communities from Ellis Fjord, Antarctic Ocean - #129 | ecosystem: Environmental > Aquatic > Marine > Unclassified | place: Southern Ocean | collected 2014-10-08
GTGGCGATAAATAAGTTTGATTTAAATTCTGATATGGCCACTCAAATGGAAGAAGATGCCCGTAAGCAAAATATGACAGTTGTCGGAAAGATACGCTACGACAAGGCCTTTACCAAGGCCCAGATCGCGAAAACATCAGTGGTTGAATATACCAGCAGTGCCGTATCAGAAGACGTTAAGGCGTTGTGGAGAAATGTGACAAATGCCCTCGGTTAATCCGCCATAGGCTAAGGCCCGGTGAACTCTAGAAAGCTTTAAAATGAATGCGTTCATTGTGATTATCTAACGCTTGCCCAGAGACTGAATAGCGGTAAATAAATCTATATCGAGAAGGAAACATAGTATGGCAAAAGAAATGAATACAGCTCAAATTACTGAGGATCAGAAACTACAGATGCAAGCGGAGCAACAACAAATTCGTGATAGAATCAAACAGATAAAACACCAGGTACTTGTACTGTCCGGCAAAGGCGGCGTTGGTAAAAGTACTGTAGCGGTTAATTTGGCAATATCCCTGTCTCTTGAGGGCAAAAAGGTTGGGCTTCTCGATATTGATATTCATGGACCAAGTATCCCTAAGGTACTTAATCTGGAAGGAACCAGTCTCCAGACAGATGGCAAAACGTTGCTGCCTGTAACGGTATCGGAAAACCTTAAAGTAATGAGTATAGGGTTTTTGTTACCAAACAACGATGATGCGGTTATTTGGCGTGGACCTAGAAAATACCACATGATCAAGCAGTTTTTAAAGGATGTTAACTGGGGCGAACTGGATTTTCTGATAGTCGACTCTCCGCCTGGGACAGGCGATGAGCCTTTAGCTATTGTACAACTTCTTGAAAACGCTGATGGTGCTGTTATTGTTACTACGCCGCAGGAAATGGCATTATCTGATGTGAGAAAGGGGGTCACCTTTTGCCATAATTTGAATTTGCCAGTTATCGGCGTACTGGAAAATATGAGCGGTTTCGTCTGTCCAAAGTGCGGTGAAGTGACCGATATATTCAAGTCTGGCGGTGGTGAGAAAATGGCGACACAAATGAATGTGCCTTTCTTAGGACGAGTACCCATAGATCCGCAAATTGTACGAGCTTGTGATTCAGGTCAGCCATATGTACAGCATTACAGTTCGAGCCAGGCCGCACAAGCTTTTAAAGACGCTATGCTGCCGTTACTTAACCTTGAAGAAAAACGGTAAGAATTACGGAGAAAGCTGTTTGGAATAATTTGTCGTTAGGCTATCAAAGGAGCAGAACAATATGGAAAACGTGGTAATTGCACGATCTGCTCCTGCGAGGTTGACAGTTGCCATTTATATGGCTCGTTCAGAAAGGCCTGCAAAAAGAAAAGGAAGTGATTATGCCAACATACGAATATCAGAAATTGGTGGAATGAAAAATGAGCATTTCAACGAATTACGCAAAACTCAGAGAAGAGATCCCAAAAGATGTAAAAATAGTTCTTTCTGCTAAAACAAGAACCGTTGAAGAAATAGAAGAAGCTATAGATGCTGGTGCTGTTGATATAGGCCACAATTATGTTCAGGAAGCTGGGCAAATATACCGTGCTTTAAAAAAGAAACCGGCTGATGTCAGATGGCACATGATCGGTCATCTGCAAACCAACAAAATAAACAAAGCGTTAAGAATCTTTGATGTTATTCAAACAATTGATTCTTTAGATAAAGCGGTCGCTATTGATAAAAGAGTTGAGACAGCTGGTCGTGACATTGTTGAAGTTTATATAGAGATAAATATAGGTAGTGAATTTGCTAAAGCGGGTATAAAGCCAGCGGATCATGAACCCTTTGAGGAATATGTGGAAACGCTGGCTGGTGGTATATCAGCCCTTGCTCATTTAAGACTGGTCGGTCTGATGACAATGGGACCTCGCTTTGGAAATCCTGAAGATGTTAGACCTTATTTTAGCAGGACAAAAACAATCTTTGATAGAATCAAAGCTCTTAGTTTGTCAAATGTAGATATGAAATATTTATCCATGGGAATGACAAATTCATATCGAATCGCCATAGAAGAAGGTTCCAATATGGTTAGAATAGGAACAGCAGTTTATGGAAAAAGAGAATGTGATATTAGATAAACCAGGTTGGCGCAATCGGGCTAAGTGGTTTGCGCCAACTAACACACATCCTTTTATTTCAGTCACACTCTTATATGTGTGATCTTCTTTTCTAACATAAGTATGCAAAGTTAGTTATGTGGAATTCGTAGGAAACTTCTACGTTCTGGCACATCCATTGCGTATAGTATCTCCAACGACAGAGTTAGCAACAATATGCATTGAATTGAGGACACATCATGGCTGCCAATGAGGCAACTTATGCTGAGAAGGATAAATCTACGAATGGGGTTCATGCACCAACGGCATGAACCAGCACGGCTGATTTCGATCGCTTTATTTTGAGGTAAAATTTTCACAAGTTTGAAAGGAGTTACAACGATGCCAGTATTTGAATACAAATGTAGTAAATGCGGGTGTAAAACCAAATATCTGGAAAAGAACAGTGGTAAAAACAAGCATGTCTGCGAAAAATGTGGAAGTTCGGATATGCAGAAACTATTTTCAGGTTTTTCTGTTGGGCAAAGTAACCAAGGAGGCGATTCCTGCTCAACCGGAACATGTCCAAGTGGAACGTGTGGACTCTGCTAGAAAGAATTTTCGCTGAGAAGCAGACTGTTGCCGATGCAATAGAAACATTGTAATACTTTAGCCAAGTGAAGCACATAGCCAAGGTGGTTCAGGGTTCACGGTTCCAAGTTCACAGTTGATGGAATAGACCCGTTTTATCAACCAGAAACCGTGAACCGTGAACCTTTTTAACCGTGAACCACACTTTTGCTTCGTACAGCTAAAGTGTTACGAAACATTTAAGGCGGGTAAACTAAAATCCGCCCCAAGCCAATGTTGAAGGACACTGGATTTAGAATTTTGACTTTTTATTCGGGTAATAAACTTATGAAGACTTTTTTAGATTGTATCCCTTGTTTTGTTCGTCAAGCCCTGGATTCAGCAAGGCTGGCAACAGATGATGAGAAAATTCACGAACAGGTCGTTCGAGAAACTCTTCGTCTAGCCGCTGATTTAGATATGAGCCAGTCTCCGCCAGCAATTGGCCAGAAGATACACCGATTGATTCGAAAATTGATTGGCAACAATGACCCGTATCACAGTGTAAAGAAACAGTTCAATAATTTGGCTCTCAAACTGTATCCCGAATTAGAAAAACGCGTCATGGAATCTGAAGATTCGTTTACGACAGCTGTTCGGCTGGCTATAGCAGGTAATATCATTGATTTAGGCGTAAAAACTTCACTGGCTGAGTCGGATGTTGAGAATACAATCGAACAGTCCCTGACGAGCCATTTCGATGATAGCCAAATAGTTGAATTCAAGGTTGCTGTAGCACGAGCAAAACAAATCCTTTATCTGGCTGATAACGCCGGTGAGATAGTCCTTGATCGTTTGCTAATTGAACAGTTGCCTGTTGAAAGGGTGACTGTGGTTGTCAAGGGGGAGCCGGTCATAAATGATGCCACAATGAATGATGCCATAATGGCCGGTTTGCCTAAGATTGTGGAAGTCATTGATAATGGTTCAGATGCACCAGGTACAATTTTGGAAACATGTTCTCAAGCTTTTCAAAATCGTTTTAAAGAGGCAGATCTTGTCATAGCCAAAGGACAAGGCAATTACGAAACCCTTAGCGATTTAGATAAGAATATAATTTTTATATTGAAGGCCAAATGTCCTGTTATTGCAAGAGACTTAGGTTGTGAAGTCGGCGAGATGATTTTGCAGAAAAGTGATTTATTCAAAAGCGTTGATAACCTGGTTAAGGAGGCAGAATAATGTCAGGTTTTGATGGTACAGGACCGTTAGGCCAAGGGCCAATGACAGGTAACAGAAGACGTTAAGGCTTTGTGGAGAAATGTTACATATTCCCTCGTTTAATAAGTCATCACGGTTTGACTTTGATGCCGTGGCTGACAAATACGATAAGTGGTATGAAACGGTTGAAGGCGCAATGTATGACCGCCTGGAGAAAAAAGCTGTTTCCAGATACCTTCGGCAAAATGCTCAAGAGAGAAAATTGCTGGAAGTTGGATGTGGTACAGGTCACTGGAGCCAGTTTTTCAGCGATTGTGGTTTTGAGGTTACAGGCGTAGATATTTCAGAACGTATGATAAACATCGCACAAAACAAAAATATTGCTCGTGCTTCGTTTCAAATAGCAGACGGTCATTCTTTGCCGTTCGCTGATAATAGCTTTGATGTAACAGTGACTATTACAACCCTGGAATTTGCAGGCAATGCTGAGTTGGTATTGCAGGAGATGGCCCGCTGCACGCGCCAGCCGTCTGGTCAGTTACTCATAGGTGTGCTAAATAGGTTGTCACCATTGAATCGCAACAGACAGGAGATTTCTGAATCATTATATGCAAAGGCCCGGCTGTTTTCTCTTGGTCCACTCAAGAAACTTTTAGGCAAATATGGCCAGACTCAGGTTTGTACAGCTGGATTTATTCCCAGACAGAAACGCCTTTTGCCCTTGTCGCCATTTATTGACGCAGTGGGTCGTTTTTTACATTTATCACACGGAGTTTTTATTGTGGGAAACGTTATATTGTGAAAATAGAGTAATTCTCCGGCTTGAGGTAAGAGCAAGCAGCATCCTAAACTTAATTATTGACATCGCACTGGGTCGAGGTGACTTTTTCTTCCACCTTAAATTCTCAATCGTACGTCAAACGTGTTTTTTCGTCTGTCAAGACGTGCTTGATGTGATCCTGCCATCTGTCAGACTGCCATGTGCCTAACTTCTGGTGGGTCAGGTAATAGTTTTGCGGAATCGGGTGAGTACCGACAACGACATCCAGACCGTACTTGACTGGAATAAATTTACAAAAAGCTTCCAGGCGTGGGCAGGGCGGATAGCCGACAACCAAACCCGTAGCCAAATGGATGACATCTGTTCCATTTTTTATCATTTCAGCCGGAGCGTATTCAACGTTGCCACCGGGACAGCCGCCGCAGGTGGTATAGCCTACTAATTTGACTTCCTCTTCCTTATACAGGGCAAACGCTCCTTCACGATTTCTTAAAGATCGCAAACATTTCCCACCTGCACAGGTATGGTAACGGTCGCAGATAATAATGCTAATTTTCTTCAACTTTTTGACTCCCTTTATGATTTTCTGAATATTCATAGTATCCACAAATTATCAATAGTGCGGCGATGTTGCCAGATAATATTCAGTTGTGAACTAATTTATTCTTTCGCAGATCAGTAGAGTAAAAAGTAATGGGCGGCTATTGCCAAGTAGCCACCAAAAACCAGCAACTAAAAACTATTTTGAGCCTGTTAGGCTGAAGGTGTTTAGACTGAAGGGAAACGCTGGTGAACGGCATTGCCTCGCACGGAGGCACGGAGACCACGGAGATTGGCTGACGACCGACCGCTTTTTTTTACATGGATTTCGCGGGTTACACGGATTTATAACGAATCACGAAAAACGAAAAAAATAATAGCCGATAGCTGTTTTTAACCATAAGGAAAATGGACTCTCACAAAGGCACAGGGGACACTGAGAACTAAGAACTAAGAACGGTTTCAACCATGAAAGGCTATCGCGTATTCGTAGGGTTTGGTTTATGCGTAGGATCGCCGTCATACACGCTGTGCGTGCCACCTGTCAGGGACAGGTCGTCCTGCATTGGTCTCTACTCATCAAGCCATTGGTCGCAGAGCCCGACGCAAGACTTGGATGACGGCTTGAATTGCTATTGAACGGGGCCTTTTTGTTTGGGTGTTATTTGGATGGAAGATTCTGTTTTTCTTGGCCTTATTGAATGATTAAACCGGGAATCACGACGCCAGTCATGCCGAAGCATTGAGGCATCTATTGAACAAGCCCGCGTAGCGGCTCAATACATCACACCTCAAACCTCACACACACTTCATCGCAGCGTCCTGCTTTTCTTATCAAGTCATCTCTTTCTTTTATGCCGCCTAGTCTTTCGTGAGCAAAACGGCTTTAAATCCTTTTAAAATAAAGGTTTCCTACTTGTCCGTGTGGGATGTAGGGGGTAGGATTAGTTTTTTCGTCGGCGGGCTCAGGTTTTAAGTGTTAGGCAAAGCGAAGCGAAATTCCTGGTGGCTGACTGCTGAGTTACTGGTTGCTGGTTGCTATTTGTTGGTTGTTGGCAACGAATAGCTAAAAACTGGAGCGAAGCAACCACGGCCAGCTTGGCTGTGGGTTTTTGTAGCGGAAATAAATGGGCTTTTGGATTTTAAAAGTTGGCGATTTGGAAAAAGAGGAATGAGAATGATTCTGAAAAGGGTACTGGACACTGTTAAATTTCCTTTAAATTTCCCGGTATATTCTGCTGGAGGGATCAATGAACGAAGCTGATACATGTCGGCAATATGTGACGCCCAAGCTGATTGACTCTGGTTGGGACAGCGAACCTCATTCCTTTACCGAACAGCGGACCTTCACAGATGGCAGAATTATTGTTGTGGGTGGAAAGCCACGTCGGGGCAAGCAGAAGCGTGCAGACTACTTGTTGCGTTATACTCGAGATTTCACGATTGCCGTGGTTGAGGCCAAGGCGTCCTATAGATTGCCTGACTCAGGATTGCAACAAGCGAAAGACTATGCCGAAACACTGGGGCTCAAATTCGCCTATTCCACGAATGGTATGGGTATTGTCGAGTTTGACTACATCACAGGTCAGGAACGTAGTATTGATTCATTTCCCAGCCCAGCGGAACTTTGGCAGAGACTGGAGGCCAATCAGCAGCTTGCCAAAGATCAAACAGAACGCCTTTTGACACCATTTTACAATTTGGCTGGCAAGACACCGCGATATTATCAAGAAATCGCTATTAATCGAACGGTTCAAGCCATACTCCAGGGTAAGTCTCGTATCCTCTTGACCATGGCAACCGGGACAGGCAAGACTCTGGCTGCCTTTCAGATATGCTGGAAGCTCTGGTCGAGTCGATGGAATCGAACAGGCGAACACAGACGTCCCAAGATCCTCTTTCTTGCAGACCGTAGTATTTTGGTGGATGATCCCAAGGATAAGACTTTCACGCCGTTTGGCGACGCCCGTCACAAGATCGAAAACGGCGAGGTGGTTAAGAGTCGAGAGATGTATTTCGCCCTTTACCAATCCATTGCCCGTGATGAACGCAGACCCGGCCTTTACAAAGAATTCGGTTCTGATTTCTTTGATCTTATTGTGATAGATGAATGTCATCGTGGATCGGCCAATAGTGATAGCAACTGGCGTGAGATCCTTGATTACTTCAAACCTGCTGTCCAATTCGGTATGACAGCAACTCCACTGAGAGACGACAACAGGGACACCTACGAATACTTCGGCAATCCCTTGTACACCTATTCACTGAGAGAGGGCATTGATGATGGATTCCTGGCCCCATATCGTGTTCACCGAGTCATCACCACTGCAGACGCCGCCGGCTGGCGTCCTTCCAAGGGTGAGTTGGATCGCTTCGGTCGCGAGATTCCCGACGAAGAATACCAAACCAAGGATTTCGAGCATGCAGTAGCGCTTCTGGCACGTACCAAGGCCATTGCTCGGCACTTGACGGATCACCTCAAGCGTACAGATCGTTTTGCCAAGACATTGGTCTTTTGTGTGGATCAGGAACACGCCCTGGTTATGAAGCATGAATTGGCCCGTCTCAATGCAGACATGACAATACCGTATCCCAACTACATCTGTCGTGTCACCTCTGACGAGAAGGATATCGGCAAGGGCCACCTGAGCCGTTTTCAGGAATTGGAGACCATTGAACCTGTTATTCTCACAACCTCTAAACTGCTCACCACAGGTGTGGATGCCCCCATGGTCAAAAATGTCGCCTTGGTCCGGGTGATCGGCTCCATGACTGAATTCAAGCAGATCATTGGTCGCGGTACTCGTGTAAGAGACGACTACGGCAAATACTTCTTCAATATCCTGGACTACACGGGCTCTGCTACGCGTCACTTTGCAGATCCTGAGTTCGATGGAGAGCCAGCCCTGTTGAGTGAAGTCAAAATCGATGATGAAGGGCAGATTATTGAGAGTACGACCCTGCATTGCGAAGATCAGCCTGAATCTAAGGGCGAATTGCCCATTGCAGACCCCAAGCGATTCTACCTGGACGATCAGAAAGCAGATTCACAAAAATTTTATGCAGATGGGGGCTCGGTCGAGGTCATCGCAGATCTGGTCTATGAACTTGACGCAGACGGCAAACAATTGCGCGTTGTGAAGTACACTGATTATACTGCCAATACCTTGCGCACTCTCTATCCCACAGCCGCCTCCTTACGAACCCAATGGATCGATGCAGAGCAACGTCATGAAATCATCCAGAATCTGGTGGATCGAGGCATTTATTTTGATCAGTTGGCCGAGCAAACCGGGCATCCCGATGCTGATCCCTTTGACTTGCTCTGTCACATCACGTACAATGCCCCACTTCGTACACGTCGCGAACGTACCGATCGATTAAAGAAAGACAAAAAGGATTTCTTCGATCAATACGGCCCGGAAGCCAGGGCCATCATGAATGAACTATTGGACAAATATGCAGAACACGGTCTGGCTCAATTTGAGATCCCGTCCGTGTTGAAGATTCCTTCCATTTCGGAACATGGTAATGTGGGAGAGATCATTGCCTGCTTCGGCAGTACCGAGCAATTAAAAGAGGCCGTGGCTTCCCTTCAGACAGCCCTGTACGCGGCTTAGGAAATACATAAGGGACTATGGTAAAAAAACGAACCACCAAGAAACAGTCACCCCAGACTACCTCCCAACAACTCGGCGCCCTGATCAAGTCTGCCCGTGACATCATGCGTAAAGACAAGGGCCTCAACGGGGACCTGGACCGTCTGCCCATGCTCACCTGGATCATGTTTCTCAAATTCCTGGACGACATGGAACAGCTCCATGAGCAAGAAACGGCCTTGGCAGGCAAGCGCTACCGTCCGGTCATTGAAACACCTTATCGTTGGCGTGACTGGGCTGCACGAGAAGAGGGCATTACCGGCCCCGAGCTCAAAGACTTCATCAACTACGAAAAGGCCATGCGTCCTGACGGCACTCAAGGTCCGGGCTTGTTCGCATACCTGCGGACCCTTCAATCTCCAGATGCACGGGGCCGTCAGGAAGTGATTGCCAGTGTCTTCCGTGGTATCGTCAATCGCATGGAATCCGGGTATCTGTTGCGTGATGTGATCAACAAGGTCAATGGCATCCACTTCAACTCCTCTGAAGAAATCCATACCCTGGGCCATTTATACGAATCCATGTTGCGTGAGATGCGGGACGCAGCCGGCGACTCCGGTGAATTCTATACACCCAGGTCAGTAGTTCAATTCATGGTGGCTGTGACCGATCCCAAATTGGATGAGACTGTGCTTGACCCCGCCTGCGGTACGGGCGGTTTCCTGGTCGAGACCTTCACCCATCTGCACCAGCAGTGTAAGACCGTTGAAGCCCGAAAGATCCTGCAACGCAGTTCCATCCATGGCCAGGAAGCCAAATCATTGCCCTTTATGCTCTGCGAGATGAACCTCCTCCTGCATGGTCTTGAGTACCCGGACATCGTATACGATAACTCGCTGGCCGTGAAGGTCACGGAGATCGGCGACCGGGACCGCGTGGATGTGATCATCACCAATCCGCCCTTTGGCGGTGAAGAAGAATCCTCCATCAAGAACAACTTCCCAGCGGACATGCAGACCTCTGAGACTGCACTGCTGTTCCTGCAACTGATCATGCGCAGGCTCAGACGGCCAGAAAAGAACAATGGCAAGCCCGGACGTGCAGCCGTGGTCGTGCCCAACGGTACCCTGTTCGGTGACGGTATGTGCGCACGCATCAAAGAACGCCTGCTTAAGAACTTCAACCTGCACACCGTTGTGCGTCTGCCCAATGGTGTGTTCTCGCCCTATACTTTGATTCCCACCAACTTGCTATTCTTTGACCGTTCCGGTCCTACCAAGCAGGTCTGGTATTATGAACTTCCCTTGCCCGAGGGACGCAAGAACTACACCAAGACCAAACCCATACAGTTCACTGAATTCACAGACGGCATAACCTGGTTTAAAAAGAAACGCCGCGCTAAAAATGACCACGCCTGGAAGGTCCCAGTGGCTGATATCCTGCAATACAACAATGACGGCACTCTGATCTCTGCTAACCTGGACATCAAGAATCCTAATGCTGCCGAGGCCTTGGAACATCGGCCCCCGGAACAACTAGCAGCAGACATTCTTGAAAAGGAACAACGCATCATTGAGATCATTAAAGAGATCCAAGCAGATCTGGAGCGGAAGCCATGAAATTCCAACACCTCGTTGGCACGATCAAGGAGATCCACCAGGAACTGGCCAGTCAAGCAGTCAAGGCCGTTAATGTCTGTCTGACCACACGCAACTGGCTCATAGGATGGCACATCCAGGAATTTGAGCAGCATGGCGAAGACCGTGCCGAATACGGGGATGCCTTACTTGCCAATTTAGCCCTGGCACTCGAACCGGCCCTGCACAAATGCTATACAGAGCGTTACTTGCGACTGTGTCGTCAGTTCTATCTTGTCTATCCCCAGATTCGGAAATCGCTGATTTCCGAATCCAGACTCGTGCCCATCCGGAAATCATTGATTTCCAAATTACCTCTTATCGAGCCAGCAGCCAGGCCCGTACCATCCGCGTCTCCGGCCATGGCAGCCGAAAAGCTGCTGACCAGTCTCTCCTTTACTCATTTTCTGGAACTCATCAAGATTGATGATTCTCTCAAGCGGGCCTTTTATGAGATTGAATGCATCAAGGGCACTTGGTCGGTCCGGGAATTGAAACGCCAGATCGGCAGTCTCTACTATGAACGCTCTGGCCTGTCCCTGGATAAAAAGAAACTCTCGCACCTCACCCAATCCCTGGCTGAGGCAGACACCGCCGACCTGATCATCCGCGATCCCTATATATTCGAATTCCTGGGCGTCAAATCCCAGGAAGTCATGCACGAATCCAACCTGGAACTGGCCCTGCTTGACAAACTCCAGGCATTCCTCTTGGAGTTGGGCCGTGGCTTCTGCTTTGAGGCTCGCCAGCGTCGCATTCTCATCGGTGGCGAGTACTTCTTCGTAGATCTCGTCTTTTACCACCGTATCCTCAAATGTCACGTGCTTATTGAACTCAAGATCGCGACCTTCACCCACGAACACCTGGGCCAGCTCAATACCTATGTCAACTGGTATCGTGAAAATGAGATGACCTCGGCAGACAACCCGCCCGTGGGTATCCTGCTCTGCACAGACAAAAATCACCCCCTGGTCCAGTATGCCTTGGCCGGCATGGACAATCAACTCTTTGTGTCCAAGTACCAGCTTGAGTTGCCAGAGGAAAAACAAATCAAGGCGTTTCTGGAAGAGCAGTTGCGCGAGACTCAGGGAGGGGAGGAGTAATGACTGCAAAAGCAAAATGGCCGGTGGTGCCACTTGGGGAAGTGCTTGTTCGCTCGAACGACTGGATTCAAATTGATCCAACTCAGGAATACAAGGAAGTGACAGTAAAACTATGGGGAAAAGGTGTAACATTGAGGCGTCTGGTATCGGGCTCTGAAATTGCAGGTAGTAGAAAACTTAGAGTACGAATGAATCAATTCATACTCTCCCGCATTGACGCTCGCAACGGTGCATTTGGCCTGATTCCTGCAGAACTTGATGGAGCTGTGGTCAGTAACGACTTCCCTGTATTTGACTGTAATCCTAAAAGTATGAGTTTTGACTACCTGGGCTGGCTCAGCAAAACAGCCACATTTGTCGATGCTTGCAGGAAGGCCAGCGAAGGCACGACCAACCGTGTACGTCTTAAGGAGGATCAGTTCTATAGTCTACCAATCCCCCTCCCACCCTTATTCGAGCAACGACGGATCGTGGCCAAAATCGAACAGCTTGCCAATAAGATTGAAGAGGTCAAGAAACTCAGACATGATGTTGTAAATAATAACAAGGCAATGCTTCAGGCTACGTTCAGTCAGATTATCGATGGTGCGAAGCAACTGCCTATGTCAGAGGTTGCTCCTCTTACTCGACGCCCAGTACCTATAAATATTGAACAACAATACGCCGAGCTGGGTGTACGCTCATTTGGAAAAGGAACATTTCACAAGCCTACTCTACGTGGAAGTGAACTGACATGGCAGAAACTGTTTCAAATTCGCACTGGTGATATTGTCATCAGCAACATCAAGGCGTGGGAAGGCGCTGTTGCCACTGCTGGCCCAAGTGATGATAAACGTGTAGGTTCACACCGTTATCTGACTTGCTTACCTACTTCAGGCAAAGTGACATCTGTTTTTGTGTGTTTTTATTTGCTATCAAGACAAGGGCTTGCTGCAATAGGCCAAGCATCTCCGGGCAGTGCCGATCGTAACCGAACACTTGGACAAAAGTCGCTTCAGTCTATTATGGTATCTGTGCCTCCATACGATAAACAGCTTTGGTTTGATTCATTATACGGAAAGGTCGAGGAATTAATAAACCAACAGACCAGGTCAACCACGGAACTCAATGCTCTGTTACCCTCCATACTCGACAAGGCCTTCAAGGGGGAATTACTAGAGTGAACCAACGGATTATTATTTTGACAAAAGACTAACAAGCATGAAGTCTCGGAGGGACACCAATGCCAAAAAAGCTGTTTGAATTTGAGCTCTACAGAGTCAATCTCGTTCAGAATCCTCCGATGCTCTTTGAAGATATGAACAAGCCAGTTAAATTGGACCAAGATATTGCCAGTATTCTCAAGCATGCTGCACAGCCCACCTTTAAGTCAGCGGGCCACGGCTCCAAGAATGATTTTGAAAGAAAAATTAAAAGAGGTCATTCCGTAATTCGTAACAGTTTTTCGGTATGTACTTACTAGGGGGTCGGTTTGTTTGTTGATATGTCACGCCATTTGAGGCAATCCATTCGAAAAGGCAATGCCAACTCAAACAAAACTTTCCACCCAAATAACGTCCAAATGAAAAGGCCCTATTCAATAGCAGTCCAAGCCGTCATCCAAGAACCAGGAGGTCACTATGGTCAAGCTCGCTTGAAGAGCAGTGACCGACGCAGGACGATCTGCTTTTAGCAGAGGCACGCGTAGCGTGCATTGACGGCGATCTTACGCAAAATCAAAACGTCACGATTCCGCAGCTGCCTTCCAGTTCTTCCAGTGAAATTCGTTTTTAGGTTTTGCTTGTTAGTTCTTAGTGGCTTAATGACTTAGTGGTACAATGTGTTTAGAGGAGGTCTTATAAAGGGTACAGGTTGTGATCTGTGACATTGTTTAGGATGAATTAAAGGAGTGGAGAACTGCCAGGGTTCAGGGCGATAAAGTCCTTGTCGGTATTTTGTACACAATTAATAAGGAGTTGGACTTATGGCACGTATGGCAAGAATCAAGGTGGGTGGTGAGACTGCTGCGTATCATGTGTATGGCCGTATCGCGAGTTTTAAGGGGTAGATGGTCTAGTGATTGGCAGTAAAGGATTCATTCGTGAGCACCTTACTCGTCTGCGTGATCAAGGTTTTTATACTCACCGCAAGCATCCGATTGTCCAATTGGAGAGCATCCATCTGTCACTCCGAGAGCAACGCTGTACTGCAGTGGATTTTTAGCGGTAAAGATAGCCTGAGTTTCTTCAGTTTCATACGACGCATTTATTCTCCCCAGATGACGTCTAATTCGACAGTCCATTCTTGAGACATTATCATCGTGCGCGTCGATCGATTAGCTGATATGTTCCTCATTTTGCAGTGATGTTACGAATTGTGGTTTATCTCAACACACTGGATGCGCATTTTGCGAAAGTCATTTTCCATAAATCTTTATTAGTCAGTGTCCCTTAAAAATCCCTCACCAGCTACCTTGTCTGGCTCCGAGTCGCCCACTTCGGTGGCCACTTCACCACCGAACAATACCTACACGAACAGCAACTGGTACGCGACCTCATCGATTACGAAGTCAAAGAAAACAACAAAACGCACTTGAATGACTTCCAAACAGAATAGAACTGCTTGGAAGCCATGCGACAATAATCTACTCCATGTCCCCTACGACCTGGAAGGTACTGATTAGCGGACAGGCCAGGGCCTGTCTGATTTTCAGACGAACTCCATCGGTGGCCGGGAATTGAACGTCGGCGGCAGACGCTCTGCCTTCAAGAATAATACGCTTGTAACCGATCTTCTTGCCGGAAAACACCTCAACCCACTTGCCGTCAACACGGCACTCAATGGTGTATCCATCCACACGTTGCCCCAGAGGAATATATTCCTGCACAATAAATCCGTCAATCTCCTGGACCGATCCTAAGTCGATCTCAATGGTGGCATCCTTGACACCATCATCTGTGGCATAGTAGGTTTCGTACTTGCCGTCTATCACTTTTTTAGGCGAGAATCTTCGGGCCGTTCCACGGACACTGTCAGATGTCACTTTAACCTGCCTGGCACGAGCCAGATCATTGGCATGGAGTTTAGTCACCCACGCTTTGAATTCCGTCAGCCGCACGACCGTATCTTCGTCTATAAGGCCATCATCATTAGGTGACACATTCATAAGCGGTGTCACACCATACCCAACGGAGGTGAGATAGTAATTCTGTATATGATTTAAGGCAAGAACTGGTTTTTTGTTGTGAAACCAGTTGCCCTGCAAAATAAGAGATGGTTCTGATGGATACCAGCGTAATACACCGTCTATTTCTTTTCGGTAGTCCTGGTCCGGTTTAAGTCCCCCGTGACTACCCGGCCATGCCAGACAACGGTCAGGCAGATATTTCGCCATGGTTCCTGATTCGTAGACCACCGCATTCGGTTGTGTGTCACGGATAAGGTCTGTTATTTTCTCGTAATCAAGTTTTAGTTTATCTGCCTTATAACCATCGAACCAATATTCATTCACAGGACCGTACTTCGTACTGAGTTCCTTGAGTTGGTCGTAGTAATACTCGCCATAATTGGCATGCTTATCAGATCCGGCATGTTCGAAGTGTTTATCAATGATAGAGACATAGATACCAAAATAAACGCCGCCTTTGCGACATGCCTCAATCAGTTCTCCGACGATGTCACCTTTGCCATCTTTCCATAACGATGACTTGACGCAATGGTCCGTGGTATCCGTCTGCCAATTACAAAAACCATCATGGTGCTTCGTTGTCAGCACAATCCCCTTGAATCCACCGGCTTTGGCAGCATCGACCCATTGTTTGGCATCAAACTTGGCAGGCAAGAATTTATTGGGATCTTCCTGACCATAACCCATGTGATCCGAGTTGGAATAGAACGTCTTCATGCCAAAATGGGCAAACATAATATACTCAGCCTGATGCCAATTCAATTGAGCTTGATTGGGAATGGGCAAAAACGGTGCGGGCTTCGTCACATTGCCTGTCCCACTAAAAAGGCTCGCACATCCCGCACAGCTCATTGTCACGGCCAACAAGAACAATATGGACATCTTTAGTGGTGATCGAGTGGACATCATATAATTTCTCCATATAATTAAAGTTAATATCCTATTGAGGTAGTATCCTACAAATCATTGAGTTAGTAAATAGTGTACTGTAGTTTTGTGAGGGATTAGATTGTTGTGGGAGTTGAGGTGTGGTGCCGATTGTCGGTGCCATTCGGGTCAGACCTGTCTTTATTACTTTAGAGACTTTCCACAGGCAATTTCCTAAAACATGAAGCAAGCGGATCCTCTGGGGATGCCCGGCGTGCGTTCGAATAGCAGAAAGGCGATCGATACGACGGGAGCCAATTAGGGAAAGACTAGGGTCTTAAAACTTAATTGTCCGTGTAGTCCACGTATCAATAGTCAATAATTAGTAGAGAATAGGGGTTGGGGTTTAATTCTTGCATTTTATCGATATATTGTGCGCAGCTTTGCGAGGGCGGACGAGTCATTAACAATGGAAGATTGCCACGTTGTGCCTCCTCGCAATGACGACCTGTTTTAAGGCAGAGCCATTGCTTAACGTCTTACTTTCCTACCTTCTTACTTTCTCTTTCTTTTCACTTGCCGCTTACCCCTTACCGGGAGCGTAGCGAGTACCCCCTGGTGCAGAGTCTCTGATGCTTTCGGCCTTCAGATCTTTGTTTCATACTAACTGGACTTGACAGAGCGTTAATAGGCGATTATAAGATATTTGGAAAGGTCATGTTGTTTTCGGGGGGGGCACCGGGTCAGTCCCCGGATGGCACTAACTTAAGCATGTTTGTCATCCCTTTTCTTTGTCGCGAACTTTGTCGATAGGAGGCCGGAGGCCGCAAATGCAGGCTCCTTTGTCGTCGTTTCGATTAAGTTTGCGACAAAGCTCGCGACAAGGCTTGCCACAAGGTTGAGACAAGAGGAGGTCTTAAGTTAGTGCCATTCCGGGTCAGTCCCCGGATATTGGTATTGGCAATAATGCCAGGAATAAAAGGCGTTAGGCTGCAATAGACAAGGGATTTTTGATTGGTGATTTTAGAGTTTTGATTTGAGAAAAGAATCACTACGAAGCATTACATTCCAAAGGCTAACGGGAAATACATTTTTAATGGTAGGGTGACACGAATAGTTGAAGGGTGATTAGATGTGTGATACTCCAATCTAAAATCATCAATCTAAAATCAAAAATGAAAAAGAGAGTCTATGAATTCACTTGTGCGGGATAAAGGGTATAAAAAACTGCTAGCCGATATTGCGATTCTTTATTCGAATGCTCGGTCTGTACTGGTGCAGACGTATTGGGAGATCGGTAAGCGGATTGTGGAACAAGAACAATCAGGGTCGGACAAACCGGAGTATGGTTCCCATCTGATTGAGCAACTTTCGGTGGATCTGTCAGAGCAGTTTGGGGAGGGGTTTTCGCGAAGAAATGTCTTTAATTTTAGACGTTTCTATTTGACGCATAAGAAAGTGCAGCCGGCTGCACAATTGGACTGGTCGCAGTATGTTGAACTTTTGCCTGCGAGAATCAGGCCCATAATACGCATTACAACATTTATGCCAATTCGTCCAAAGAGCTTTGCAATATACGGTGCGGCATTCAAACGAAGCCTTAAGAGGGAGAGTAGAATATCTCTGGCAGAAGCACTGATGTTCGCCTGATTTAACCCTATGGTTTTCGCAGATTCAATGCTGGCATTTGTCACAGTAAGCAATATTGCTGTGAGCGGTTACTAAAACAGTAGTTTTAAAAACAGCAATCTTTCACTGGTGGAAAACGACGCCTGGTATCAAAACAAAACAATATCATCAACCATTCAATAATTTACCCAGAAGCTCATCCACCGGCACCGCCGCAAAACCCGAGGCGTAATCGGACATCCCGTACGGTATAATCAGCTCACCGTTATGAATAATCGAACCGCAGGAATAGACGACATTGGGCACATACCCTTCTCTTTCTTCCGCATTTGGCATCAACAACGGCTCCCGGAGTTGACCGATAATTTTGGAGGGATCTTCCGGATCCAGCAGTACGGCCCCTAGACTATACCTTCTCATGGGACCCACCCCATGGGTGAGCATCAGCCACCCTTTTGCGGTTTCAATGGGGGACCCGCAATTGCCCAGTTGAATAAGTTCCCAGGGATATTTTGGCTCCTGTATTTTTTGGGAATCATGCCAGATATGGATGTCATCGGAAAACATAAGGTAGTTACTCGCCCCGTCGTGTCGTGAAATCATGGCGTATTGCCCTTTAATTTTCCTCGGAAACAGGGCCAAATTTTTGTTCTGGGTATATTCACCATGAATCGGGATCATCTGAAAATGGTAAAAATCTTTTGTTTCGAGGCACTTGGGCAAAATGGTATATCCGTTATATGCAGTGTAGGTTGCAAAATAAGTCACGCTGCCGTTATCATCTATAAATCTGACGAATCGCGCATCTTCAATACCGTTGCTTTCATGGGCCGAAACGGGAAAAATGACGCGTTCCGATATGGCGGTATCCAGCGAGAAGTTGGTTTCGTAATGAGAACTGGCCAGCCAGTTTATGGAATCGATCACCTTTTTTTTACTATAGCTTAGTTTTATGTTTTTAATGCTTTCAGCAATACTTTCCTGCAATTTACCATAGGTAAATTCATCTCCAAGTTTTTCCATAATCGGTTCGATGATATCTTTGTGGATGTTCATCTCGTGTAATTTTTGCAAAAAATGTTTTTTGTTATATACATGGCGTTTTACGGCTTCCGGCAAATCAACGAATTTTCCGGCCGCCGCGAAG
>Ga0307990_1001689_pt1 | contig 18317 bp, 28 predicted proteins | sample EllFjometagen129_FD_203168 | JGI IMG/M metagenome (GOLD analysis project Ga0307990, IMG submission 203168) | Marine microbial communities from Ellis Fjord, Antarctic Ocean - #129 | ecosystem: Environmental > Aquatic > Marine > Unclassified | place: Southern Ocean | collected 2014-10-08
TGGATATGCTACAACTTTAAGAGGAATGACTCAGGGTAGAGCAAATTATGTTATGGAATTTGATCATTATCAAGAAGTTCCTAAAAAGATTGCTGAAGAAATTATTAGTGGGGATAGAAAATAAATTGTGAGCTTTTAATTCATTGACATTCCGAGTTTAGTAGTGTAAATTAGAGTATTAGAAATAAATAGAAACAATGTTCGATTTAAATAAAATTATAGAAATTATTAAAGAGACTAAAAGAGAAATTTTTTTAACAAGAGAGAATGAAGATCCGTTTGTTATAATGACTCTTAATAGATATAGAGAATTAATAAGAAAAGACAATTCAGTTAATGAAAATCCTTTTGTAAATAATATAAGAGATGTTAGAGAAGAGGATTATCCGATGCATGTTAAAAAAGCGATTATGCCAGAAATGGAATAATATTCTTATTTAAGAAGCCCATATAACTTGCATTTTAGGAGAAGTTTTGATAGAATTATACCATTGTTTAATGGAATAAACATAAATTTAAATTAAATTAAAATTTATTAGGCGTGGCTTATCGCCTAAAAAGGGAGAAATAAAAAAATGGCAGAAAATTTTGACAGATCAAAACCCCATGTCAATATTGGTACTATTGGCCACGTTGACCATGGTAAAACAACTTTAACAGCAGCTATCTTGAAAGTTTTAACAGCTGCTGGTAAAATGGCTCAAAGTAAATCAGTAGATCAAATTGATAATGCTCCGGAAGAAAAAGAACGAGGTATTACAATTGCTACTTCTCACGTTGAGTACGAAACAGACAAAAGACATTATGCTCACGTTGACTGTCCAGGTCATGCTGATTATGTTAAAAACATGATTACTGGTGCAGCTCAAATGGATGGTGCTATTTTAGTAGTATCAGCTGCTGATGGAGCTATGCCTCAAACTAGAGAGCATATTCTTTTAGCAAGACAAGTTGGTGTTCCATCAATTGTAGTTTTTTTGAATAAAATAGATCAAGTTAGTGATCCAGAATTGATTGACCTGGTTGAAGAAGAAATTAGAGATTTATTAAAGAAATATGAATTTCCAGGAGATGAAATTCCAATTATCAGAGGTTCAGCTTTGAAAGCATTAGAAGATCCAAAGGGAGATGCTGCAAAACCTATCCTAGAACTTATGGATAAAGTTGACGAATACATTCCAACACCAAAGAGAGATTTAGACAAACCATACTTGATGCCTGTGGAAGATATTTTTTCAATTGAAGGTCGTGGTACTGTAGTCACTGGTGCTATTGAAAGAGGAGTTATTAAAGTGAATGAAGAGGTAGAAATTGTCGGTATTAAAGCTACAACTAAAACAGTTGTTACTGGAATAGAGATGTTTAATAAATCTTTAGACCAAGGACAAGCTGGTGATAATGCTGGTATCTTACTTCGTGGTACTAAAAAAGATGAAGTTGAAAGAGGACAAGTTTTGGCTAAGCCAGGATCTGTTACTCCTCATGCTGAATTTGAAGCAGAAGTTTATGTTTTATCAAAAGATGAAGGTGGAAGACATACTCCTTTCTTTAAGGGATATAAACCACAATTCTATATTAGAACTTGTGATGTAACTGGTGATGTTCAATTACCTGATGGAACAGAAATGGTAATGCCCGGAGATACAGTTAATTTAAAAGTTAAATTGATTCATCCTGTAGCTTTAGAAGAAAAACAAAGATTTGCTATTCGAGAAGGTGGCAAAACAGTTGCTTCTGGAGTAGTTGCTAAGATCATTAAATAATGTAATTATATTTTCGATTTTTATCCCCCACCTTTTAGGTGGGGGATAAAAGTTTAGATAAATACACCATATGAAGAATACAAAAGTAGAAGAAAAAAAACAGGTTGATGAAAAGAATGAAGTAAGTGAAGTAATTTCTAATAGAATTAGAATTAAGATCAAAGCCTATGACCATATGCTTATTGATCAATCAACAAAGACTATTATTGAAGTCGCTACCAGAAACGGAGCAAAGATAGTGGGACCTGTACCATTACCAACAAATATAAAGAAATATACAGTTTTAAAATCAACATTTGTTCATAAGGATTCTAGAGATCAATATGAGATGAGAATACATAAAAGATTAATAGATATTTTAGAGCCTAATAAAAAAATGATTGATTCTCTAATGAGTTTAGATTTGCCGAATGGTGTTGACATTGAGATCAAGATGTGATAACCTTTTAGTGATTTAATATATAAATTTATATTTTGTTTATAAGTATAGAAAACCCTTTAAAGGAAGTATCTATAGGAATAAATGGAATAAGGAGACATTGAAATTTTTTAACTAATTCTGCCAATTTATTTATAAAAAGCAGGATCGCAATCTCACTCTTTAATTTTAAGAATGATAAAGTAAAGGAGTAAGGTTACGATTTTTTGTATTAAATAGAAAATATGAATTTTATTTTAGGAAAAAAAATAAGAATGACTCAAATTTTTGCTGAGGATGGTAAGTTAATCCCAGTTACAGAAATTAGCGTTGAACCTAACACTGTTCTAAGAGTCAAGGGCAAAGAAAAGGATGGATACGAAGCTATCGTCCTTGCTTATGGTACCCGAAATAAAATTAAAAAATCTTTGGGAGGTCTTTTTAATAAATTAGGTAAATTTAGATACATCAAAGAATTCAGAACAGAAGGACAGGAAGTTACTTTAAAGACAGGTGATAAAATAGGATTAGATAGCTTTAAAGAAGGTGATAAAATCAGAGCTACAGCTGTCTCTAAAGGTAAAGGTTTTCAAGGTGTTGTGAAAAGACATGGTTTTCATGGTACAAACGAACAACATGGTAATAAAGATCAAACTAGAATGCCTGGTTCTATTGGTGCTACTGGTCCAGCTCATGTTTTTAAAGGAACTAGAATGGCTGGTAGAATGGGCGGAGATCAAGTTACTGTAACAAATTTAGAAATAATTAAAATTGATTTAGATAATAATTTATTATATTTAAAAGGAGCTTGTGCTGGCGGAAGTAATGCTCTGGTAGCTATTAAGGGTGAAGGTGAACTTAAAGTTTATGAAAAACTAGTCAAAGAAATTAAAGAAGAAGCTCCAAAAGAAAAAGTTTCCGCCAAAGGCGGATTTGCCTCTGGCGAAGAGAAAGAAGAATCCAAAGAAGAAAAATTAGTAGAAGAGAAAAAAGAAGATCCTACTCCCTCCGTTGCCATGCCTACCGGCAGACAGGAAATTCCGGAAGTCAAAAAGGTTGAAGAAGTTAAAGTTGAAGAAAAACCTGTTGAAGTAAAGGAAGAGAAAGTTACTGAAGAGAAAAAAGAAGAGGCTCCAAAAGAAGATTTAAAAAAAGAAGAAACTTCTAAAGAAGAAGTTAAAAAATAATTATGTTAAAAATTAAAGTTTATAATTCAGAAGGAAAAGAAAACGGAGAGATTAAATTAGATCCAAAAGTTTTTGATATTGAAGTAAATCCAGTTGTTGTTCAACAAGTCGTAGAAGCTCACGTAGCTAATAAAAGACAAGTTTTAGCTCATACAAAGGTGATGTCTGAAGTTAGAGGTGGTGGTAAAAAACCATGGAAACAAAAGGGAACTGGTAGAGCTAGACATGGTTCATCAAGATCTCCAATTTGGAAAGGTGGCGGAGTAACATTTGGACCAAGAAAAGATAGAAATTTTACTAAAAAAGTTAATAAAAAAGTTAAAGTTAAAGCCTTATTCATGGTTTTAAGTGATAAATTTAAAAATGATAAATTAACAGTTATTGATGAAATTAAATTAGATAATAGAAAAACAAAAGATTTATTAAAAGTTGTTAAGAATATAAAATTAGATGATAAAAAGCTTGTGATTGGATTAGAAAAAAAGAATATTAATATTCAAGATTCTGCAAAAAATATAGAAAATATTAAAGTTATGCCTGCTGATAGTTTTAATGTTTATACTTTATTGAAATATGAAAATCTAGTTTTAACAAAAGCAGCAGTTGAAAAACTAAGTAAACATTTTTTATAAATATATGAATATTTTTAGTGCATTAAAACATAAGGACAAGAAAGATTCGTCTCGTGAAGCGGGAAAGACTGATAAAAAAGATCAGAAAGTTTTAGATTCAACTAAGAATAAAGATTCTAAGAAAGAGTTAACAGTTGCTGAAATTGCTGACAAGGGAAATGTTAAAAGTAAAGTTAAAGGTAAGAGTTCCAAAGGTAAATTAAATAAACACGATACTAAAGATGCTTATAAAGTTTTAGTAAAGGCTTTAATTACTGAAAAAGCATCATATTTAAAATCAGAGAACAAATATTTGTTTGAAGTTAATCCAGCTACAAATAAAAATGAAATTAAAAAAGCTATTTATCATGTTTACGGAGTATGGCCAACTAAAGTTAATGTATCAAATTTAGGTGGTAAGAATAAAAGATATGGTAAAAATACTGGTATGACTAAAGCTAGGAAAAAGGCTATAGTTACTTTAAAAAAAGGTGATAGTATTGAATTATACGAAGGAGTTTAAGATTAATTATTAATTATTAATTATTAATTTAAAATTTTAATTTAAATTAGAATTTCGAATGTATGAATTAATTTAGAAATTAGATAATTAGATATTCAATTGAAATTTAAAATTAGAAATTAGGAATTCAAAACAATGGCAATAAAAGTTTACAAACCAACAACACCAGCCAGACGTCACACTTCAGTGGCTATTGGTGAGAACGTGTCTAAAAAAAATAAGCCATTAAAGAAATTAACTATTATTAGAAAGCAAAAGAGTGGTAGAAATAATCAAGGAAGAATTACTGTTAGACATCGTGGTGGTGGAGCAAAAAGATATATTAGACAGGTTGATTTTAAAAGAGACAAATTTGATATACCAGGAAAAATTGAATCAATTGAGTATGATCCAAACAGAAATGCTCATATTGCTTTAGTTTGTTATAAAGATGGAGAAAGAAGATATATTTTAGCAGCTGAAGGAATGAAAGCTGGCGAAACTGTAATTTGTTCAAAAACAAAATTAGAAGTTTTAAATGGTAATAGATTCCCATTAACTTTAATGCCTAGTGGTATGTCAGTTTATAATATTGAATTAAAACCAGGACAAGGTGGAAAAATTGTTAGAGGTGCTGGTGCTAGAAGTGTATTTATGGGAGTTGAAGATAAGTATGCTCAAATAAAATTACCTTCTAGTGAAATTAGATTAGTTCCTAAAGATTGTCTAGCAACCCTAGGGCAAGTATCAAATTCAGAATTTAGAAATATCAGATGGGGTAAAGCTGGAAGAATGAGACATAGAGGTTTTAGACCAACAGTTAGAGGTAAGGCTATGAATCCTTGTGATCATCCTCATGGTGGTGGAGAAGGAAGACAACCCATTGGTATGAAACATCCAAAAACACCTTGGGGTAAAGTAGCTTTGGGAGCAAAAACTAGAAAAAAGACTAAATATAGTGATAAATTAATATTAAAAAGAAGAAAAAAGAGAAAGAAATAAATTTTAAAAATATATGTCAAGAAGTTTAAAAAAATTACCATTTACATCTCCGAGGTTATTGAAGAAATTATCTAATGTTAAACCTGGTGATAAAAAAGTGATGATCAAAACTTGGTCTAGAAGCTCTACTATCACCCCAGAGATGATTGGCCATACAATATATGTACATAATGGAAAAGATCATTTGCCTGTTTTTGTAGTAGAGAATATGATTGGTCATAAGTTGGGAGAGTTTTCACCAACTAGAAAATTTGTTGCTCACGGTGGTAAAATGGCAAAAGTTCAAGATAAAGATTAAATAAAATAGTATAAATATAGTAATATGGAAGTAAAAGCAAAATTAAGACATTATCATGTTGCACCAAGAAAAGTTCGTTTAATCATCGATCTTATTCGTGGTCTAGATGTTGAAAGAGCATTAGAGCAATTACAATGTAAGAACAAAAGATGTGTTCCAGCTGTTGTAAAACTTTTGAATTCAGCAATTGCTAATGCTGTTAATAATTTTTTATTGGAAAGAGATAATTTATATATTAAAGAAGGCTTTGTTGATCAAGGACCTGTTTTGAAGAGATGGAAAGCAAGAGCTCATGGAAGAGCTGGTAGAATTTTAAAAAAAACAAGCCATGTTACTTTAGTTTTAGGAGAGAGAGTTCCTAGTGATGATAAAAAAAAGAAAGAAACTAAAGATAAAAAAGAGATTAAAACTAAAAAAGTAAATCTTAAAGATATAAAGAAAGTTGGTAAGAAATTTACAGGTGATAGTAAAATAGATGGTTCTAGTAAAAAAACAGGACAACAATCTAAAACAACTAAATCTTTCATTAGAAAGACAGGAGATAAATAAAATGGGACAAAAAGTAAATCCAATATCATTTAGAATGGGAATGTCACAATCATGGAAATCTAAATGGTTTAGCGATAAAAATTATGTAAAATATTTAAAACAAGATGTTTTAGTTAGAAAATATTTAAAGAAAAGATTGAGAGATGCTGGAATTTCTAGAATTGAAATTAAGAGATCTGCTGATGAATTTTTTATTATAATTTTTTCTTCTCGACCAGGTATTATTATCGGACGTGGTGGAACTGGTATTGAAGAGTTAAAAAAGGATTTAGTGAAAAAATATATTAAAGATGCAAAATCATTAAAACTTTCTATTGAAGAGGTTAAAAAACCAATGCTTTCTGCTGGAATTGTTATGCAGAGTGTTGTAGATCAGATTGAAAAGAGAATGCCCTATAGAAGAGTAATGAAGAAAACCATTGAAAGAGTAATGGAAGCTGGTGCTAAAGGTGTAAAGATTAAAGTAGCTGGACGTTTGAATGGAGTTGAAATAGCTAGAAGAGAAACATTAGGACAAGGAAGACTACCACTTCATACTCTGAGAGCTAATATTGATTATTCCCGAGGAGCAGCTGCCACAACCTATGGAGCTATTGGAGTTAAAGTATGGATTTATAAAGATAAAGAGGACGTAGAAAAAGAAACAAATAATTCAAAAGATGATAGAAAAGGTGGTTATAAAGGTTCTCGACAAAATAGAGATAATAGAAGACCAAATAATAAATTTGGATTTAATAATAAGAAATAATTATGTTAGCGCCTAAAAAAGAAAAACATAGAAAGTGGTTCAGAGGAGATCAAATTAAAGGAGTTGCTACTCAGGGAAATTCTCTTAGTTTTGGAAACTTTGGTTTGAAAACAAAAGAAGCTGGCTGGATAACAGCTAGACAAATTGAATCATCTAGAAGAGCTATAGTTCATCATTTGAATAGAGGCGGTAAATATTGGATTAGAATTTTTCCGGATAAACCAATTACTGCTAAAAGTGGTGAAATTGGAATGGGAAGTGGAAAAGGTCCTGTTGATCATCATGTTGCAGTTGTTAAACCAGGTAATATGTTATTTGAATTAGATGGTGTTAGTGAAAAAATGGCTAAAGAAGCATTTAAATTAGCAGCACATAAATTGCCAGTTAAATGTATATTTATATCTAAAGAACATTAAGATGAAAATAAAAGAATTAAGACAAAAAAAAGTTGCTGACTTACATAAGTTGCTTAAAAGTAGTAGAGAAGATTTAAGATCTTTAAGATTTAGTATTAGCTCTGAACAAGAAAAGAATGTAAGAAAAATTAGAGAAATAAAAAAGGATATTGCCAAAGTTTTAACTATTTTAAATACAAAAGAATTATCTCCTATTACTCCTTCTGCTAAATCTATGAAAGTTAAAAAGACTGAACCATCCTTCGCTACTCCCTCCGCTAAAGCTTCGGAAGTCAAGAAAGCTACGGATGACAAGAAAGTTGAAAAAGTTTCACCTGAAGGTGATTTGAAAAAGGAAGTTAAGGATGATAAAGAAGTTAAAAAAGATAAATCCCTTACCTAATTTAATAAATTAAATTAATTCCCTTCTTAATTTCCAATTTCGAAATTAGGTGAGGGATAAATAATTAATATATGGAAAAAACTACTGAAAAAACAATTCCAGTTAAGAAGAAAAACTTTAGAGAACTAAAGGGAGTTATTGTTAGTACTAGGATGCAAAAGACTGTTGTGGTAGAAGTTAATACAAGCAAAGCTCATAAACTTTATAAAAAAAGATATACTACAAGTAAAAGATATAAAGCTCATGATGAAAATAATGATTATAATATGGGTGACAAAGTTTTAATAAGACAAAGCAGACCTCTTTCTAAAGAAAAGAGATGGACTGTTGTTAGAAAAATAAAGTAATCAACAAATACTATGATACAAGCAGAAACAATGTTAGGCGTAGCTGATAATAGTGGAGCAAAAAGGGTCCAATGTATTAAAGTACTTGGAGGTACTAGAAGAAGATATGCCAGAGTTGGAGATATTATTGTGATTACTGTAAAGGTAGCTCAACCTCATAGCATGGTTAAAAAAAGTGAAGTCTTAAAGGCGGTTGTTGCTAGACAAAGAAAAGAGATTAGAAGAAAAAATGGTGTTTATGTAAGATTTGACGATAACGCAGTTATTATTTTAGATAAAGATAAAGAACCTAAGGGTAGTAGAATTTTTGGACCAGTTGCTAGAGAATTAAGAGTAGCAGGTTTTAATAAAATTGTTTCTTTAGCTCCAGAGGTTTTATAAATATTAGATTAAATTAAATAAGATGAAAATAAAAAAGAACGACATAGTGAAAGTAATGACAGGTAAAGATAAGGGTAAAACCGGAAAAGTTACTCAGATTTTTGGAACTCTTAATAAAGTCGTTGTTGAAAAAGTAAATAAAAGATTTAAGAATTTGAGACCAAGAAAAGAAGGTGAAAAAGGTCAGAGAATTGAGTTTGATGCTCCTATGGATATTTCTAATGTGATGTTGGTGTGTAAGAAATGTGGCAAAACAGCCAGAATTGGTTATAAAGTGTCAGGAGATAAAAAGTATCGAGTTTGTAAAAAATGTAAAGAAACATTGAATTAATATTTAAAGATTAACTTTATCATAATGAAAACAATCAAAGAACAATATAAAAAAGAAGTAATTCCTAAGATGAAAAAAGAATTGGGTTATAAAAATGTTATGGCCATTCCTAAGATCGAGAAAGTTACTTTAAATGTTGGTTTAGGTAAGTCTTTAACTAACAAAGAGTATGTTAAAACTGTTGAAAATACTTTAACTAGAATTTCTGGTCAAAAACCTGTTTTTACTAAAGCAAAGAAATCAATTTCAGCTTTTAAAATTAGAGAAGGCATGGTTGTTGGAGCTAAAGTTACTTTGAGAGGTAAGAAAATGGATGATTTTTTAACAAAATTAGTTCATATTACTTTTCCAAGAATGAAAGATTTTCATGGTATAGATGCTTTGAAAAAGCATATTGATAAAAAAGGCAATTTTTCGTTTGGATTTAAAGAACATACAATTTTTCCAGAGATTAAAAGTGACGAAGTAGAACATATTCATGGTTTAGAATTAACAATCACTACTACTTCAAAAGATAAAGCAGAAACTTATTTTCTATTAAAATATCTTGGATTTCCATTTATTGTTGATGAAGAATTAGAAAATGAGCTTAAGGATAACAATTTTAAAAACAATTAATTTTATGGCTACAAAATCAAGAATAGCAAAATCAAATAAAACACCAAAATTTTCTACAAGAATTCATAGAAGATGTTGGAGATGTGGTAGGGGAAGAAGTTTCATGAGAGATTTTGGCTTATGTAGAATTTGTTTTAGAGAATTAGCTTCTAAAGGAGAAATGCCAGGAATTAAAAAATCAAGTTGGTAATAAATTGCCAAAATTAATAATTTAACAATACAATAAATTAAAATATATGATGACCGACCCAATAGCTGATATGTTAACAAGAATAAGGAATGCTCAGGCTGTTCGTAAAGAAGAGTTGGTTTTGCCGTTCTCAAAGATTAAATATGAGATTGCTAAATTATTAGCTAGAGAAGGTTTTATAGAGTCTACAGAAAAAGTTGTAAATAAATTTGATGAGATAAAGATTGTATTAAAATACAAAGAAGACGGTAAATCGAGTATTGAACATATCAAGAGAATTAGTAAACCAGGACAAAGAATTTATGTTGGAAAAGATTCACTTCCAAAAATTTTAAATGATCTTGGTGTTGCTGTACTTTCTACTTCTAATGGAATAATGACCAATAAGAAAGCTAGAAGAGTACAAGTAGGTGGTGAATTATTATTTGAAATATGGTAATTTAGCTTTTAGCTTTTAGCTTTTAGCTTTTAGGAAAATAAATATATGTCAAGAATAGGAAAACAACCAGTAAATATACCAGAAGGAGTGCAAGTATCTATTAAAGATAATGTAATCGAAGTTTCTGGACCAAAAGGCAAATTAACAGAAAATTTGGTGCCTATGGTTAATGTTGAAATAAAAGACCTGCCTGCCGGTAGGCAAGGTAAAGAAATTTTAGTTTCAGTTAAGAATGAGACAAATAAAGAAGAAAGATCAAGATGGGGATTACAAAGAAGTTTAATTAACAATATGGTCGTTGGTGTTACAGAAGGTTTCAGTAAACAATTAGAAGTTAATGGTGTTGGATATAAAGTCGTTCTGCAGGGTAAAAAAATAGTTTTGAACGTTGGTTATTCACATCCAGTTAATTATGATTTACCAGAAGAAGTAGATGCTCAAATTGAAAAAAATGTAATTACTTTGACTAGTTTTAATAAACAGTCCCTTGGACAAGCTGCTGCCGAAATTAGATCAGTTAGAAAACCAGAGCCTTATAAAGGTAAAGGTATTAAATATATGGAAGAAGTAATTAGAAGAAAAGAAGGTAAGGTAGCTAAGTCAGGAGAATAATCTAGGTAAGTAGATAATTTTAAATAATTTTATGGATAAAAATAAGAAAATAAATATTTTAAAAACCAGAAGACATAATAGAGTTAGGTCAATTGTTAGTGGTACAGCTAAAAGACCCAGACTAAGTGTTAATTTTAGTTTAAAACATTCTTATGCCCAAGTTATTGATGATGAAAAAAGAGTAACTTTAGTTAGTGCTAGTGATAAAGAATTAAAGGGTAGCGGTAAGAATATTAAAATGGCAGAAGAATTAGGTAAATTAATTGCTAAAAAAATTAAAGATATTAATATTGAAGAAGTTGTTTTTGATAGAGGTTCTCGAAAATATCATGGAAAAGTAAAAGCCTTAGCAGATAGTGCTAGAGCAGAAGGTATAAAATTTTAAGATATAAAATATATAATTCATATGAGAGATAATAATTATAAAAAAAGAGAAAAACCAGAGTTCGAACAAAGATTAGTTGATATTGCTAGAGTTACTAGAGTTATGGCTGGTGGTAAAAGACTAAGATTTAGAGCTTGTGTTGTTATTGGAGATTTAAATAAAAAAATCGGTTGGGGTGTAGCTAAAGGTTCTGATGTTTCTATTGCTATTAATAAAGCAGTAGATAAAGCTAAAAAAGATATGATTATTGTAAATACTTTTAAGAATACTATTCCTCATGAAGTAATGCATAAATTTAAAGCTGCTAAAGTATTTATAAAACCAGCTCCAGAAGGTAGAGGAGTAATTGCTGGTGGTGTAATTAGAGACGTTTTAGAATTAGCTGGTATTAAAGATATTATTGCTAAAATGTATGGTTGTAAGAATAAAGTAAATAATGTTCGATGTACTTTTGAAGCTCTGCAGAAACTTAGAAAAGTTGAAGAATCCCCCTCCACTAAAGTTTCGGAGGACAAGCAAGAGCCAATTAAAAAAGAAGCAGTTAAAGAAGAAAAACAAGAAATAGTAGCCTCACCTAAAGGTGATTTACAAAAAGAAAAAAAGACTGAGGAAAAATCATCCTCTGTTATTTCCTCTGTCAAAGCTACGGAAGTCAAGAAAACTCCGGACAGCAAGGAAGATAAAAAATAATTAATTTTATACTTTAAACTAATTAAATATATGTTAACCCTAAGCAATTTACAAGTGAAAAAAGGAGCAAAGAAAAGTAAAATACGTCGAGGAAGAGGTAATGCTTCTGGTTATGGAAATTATTCAGGTAGAGGGATTAAAGGACAAAGATCTAGAAGTGGTGGTCGATCAGGTTTAAAGAGAATGGGTATGAAAAAAATTATTGCTCAATTACCAAAGAAAAGAGGTTTTAACAGATCTAGTCATAGATTTAATATTATAAATTTGAATACTTTAGAACAAAAATTTAAAGACGGTGAATCAGTGACAGTTAAGAAATTGATAGCTCTAGGTTTGATAAGTAAATCAAGAGAAGGTGTTAAAATTTTAGCTAAAGGTGATATTGCTAAGAAATTAATTGTTAAAGCACATAGTTTTTCAAAAACCGCTAAACAAGCTATAATTAAAGCAGGTGGTAGTGTTATTGAAACTCCATTTAAAAAAAGAAGATTATTGGCCGCTAAAAAATCTTCACCTAAAGGTGATTTACAAAAAGAGGTCAAGAAAGAAGTAGTTAAAAAAGTTGAGTCTAAAAAAGAAGTAAAGAAAGAAATAAAGAAAAAGGCTACACCTAAGAAAGTAACTAATAAGAGAACAACTAAAGTAAAAAAATAAACTTTTATAATGTTTATAGAAAAGATTAAACAAATTTTTAAAATCAAAGAGCTAAGAAGAGCTATTATTTTTGTTTTTGTAATGTTGGTTATTAGTAGAATAGCTGCTCATATTCCTATTCCAGGAGTTGATGTTGCTGGATTAAAAGATTTTTTTGAATCAAATCAATTACTTGGTTTATTAAATATGTTTTCTGGTGGTGGTATGAAAAACTTTTCTATTGTGATGCTTGGTATTGGACCATATATTACAGCTTCAATTATTATTCAGTTATTAACAATGGTTGTTCCAGCCTTAGAAGCTTTATCCAAAGAAGGAGAAGCTGGTAGAACTAAAATGAATTTATATACAAAATATTTAACTATTCCTTTAGCTTTAATTCAAGGATATAGTTTTATTACTTTATTACAAAGACAATCACAATATCAAATGATTGGACATTTAAGTCTATCTCAATACTTCGTAGCCTTAGTTACAATTTGTGCTGGAACAATGTTCTTAGTATGGTTAGGTGAACTTATTACTCAGAAAAATATTGGTAATGGTATTTCATTATTAATCTTTGCTGGTATAGTTGCTGGTTGGTTAACAGCCTTCCAAAGAGCAGTAGCTGTTTATGATCCCTCAAAAATATTTAGTTTAATCATATTTTTAATAATTGCTTTGGCAACCATAGTAGTGGTGGTTATTATTAATGAAGGTCAAAGAAATATTCCAGTATCTTATGCTCGAAGAGTTAGAGGTAATAAAATGTATGGTGGAGTAAATACTCATTTACCTTTGAAAGTTAACCAATCTGGTGTTATTCCAATCATTTTTGCAATTTCATTAGTTTTATTTCCACCAATGGTAGCTAAATTTTTTGCTTCTGCTGGTAATCATACTGTTGCTACATTAGCAAATTGGGTGATTAATCTATTCCAAAATCAAGTTTTCTATGGATTTATTTATTTTGCATTAGTAGTTGCTTTTACTTATTTTTATACTGCTCTTGTTTTTCATCCAGATCAAATATCAGAAAATTTACAAAAACAAGGTGGTTTTATTCCAGGAATAAGACCTGGTAATCATACAGCAACTTATTTACAAAATATTGTTACCAGAGTAAATTTAGCTGGTGCATTATTTTTAGGTGCAGTAGCTGTTTTACCAGTTTTGACCCAATCATTTACTAGAGGTATTGGTTCAATGGTTGTTGGTGGAACAAGTATTTTGATTGTAGTAGCTGTGGTTATTGAAACAGTTAAATCGATCAATTCTCAGTTAACAATGAGAAATTACGAAGAGCTTTAAAAGTTTCTCAGGAGAGACGAGGCGACGCCTCGTCTGTACAGAATAATGAATCGGGCAGAAGTCCGTTTTTTATTGTTTTAAAGCCTAAAATAGAGTAATATAATAGTAGATTACAATTAAAATAAGCATTATTATGAACTATATTTTTCTAGGAATGCCAGGAAGTGGCAAAGGAACTCAGGCTGAAATATTAGCTAAAAAATTAAACATACCGATTATTTCAACTGGTAATTGTTTTCGTAAGAATATTAAGGATGAGACTGAATTAGGTCTAAAAGTTAAGGATTTTTTAGCTAAAGGTGACTTGGTTCCAGATGAAATTACTTTTGAAATGCTAAAGAATGAAATAGGAAGTATGGATATTTCTAATGGTCTAATCTTAGATGGTTATCCTCGGAGCGTAGAACAAGCTGAATTATTAAAGATATTTTTGGAAATTGATATTGTTTTAAATATAAAATTGTCAGAAGACCAAGTTTTATTACGAATTGGTGGTCGAAGAACTTGTAAATGTGGCGAAACATATCATATTAAATTTAATCCACCAAAACAAGAAAATATTTGTGATAAATGCGGTAAAGAATTATATATTCGAGATGATTCTCAGGAAGAAACTATTAAAAATAGATTAAAGGTTTATAAAGAACAAACCACTCCTTTGATTGATTTTTACAAAGAACAAATTATAAATATAGATGGTAATCCTCCAATTTCAGAAGTAACAGAGGAGATTGATAAAGCATTAAAAATTAAGGAATAAAATATATGGCAATAACAATTAAAACAAAAGAAGAAATAGAAATACTGGTTAAAGGTGGGAAGATTTTAGCTGATATTTTAGAAAGAGTTGGTGAAGCTGCTCAAATTGGAGTTACTACTAAAGAGTTGGACGAAATGGCTGAAAAATTAATTTTAGAAGCTGGTGGTATTCCTTCTTTTAAAGGCTATGGGGAACCAGATCCGTTTCCAGCTACTTTGTGTACCTCGGTTAATGAAGCTATTGTACATTCCATTCCTAGTGACTATAAATTAAAAGATGGTGATATTATTGGTTTAGATATTGGAATGAAATGGCCAGCAGAAGGAGGTCTGTTTACTGATCATGCTATTACTGTTGCTATCGGGGATGTTTCTGAAGAAAATTTAGAATTAATGAGAGTCACTAAGGGTTGTTTAAATAAGGTAATTAGTATTTTAAAACCAGGAATTTATGTTAATGATATTGGTCGAGCTATTGAAAAATACGTTAGAGAAAAAGGTAACTATGGAATTGTGAGGGATTTAACTGGACATGGTGTTGGTTACAAAGTTCATGAAGAACCAATGATTGTTAATTTTGCTGTCAAAGAAAGAGGCGCAGAAATTAAAGAAGGTATGGTTATAGCTATAGAACCAATGATTACTCTAGGAACTCATGAAATAGAAGTTGATGTTAATGGTTGGGACATTATTACTAAAGATAGATCAATTTCAGCTCATTTTGAGCATACAGTGGTTATCACAGAAAAGGGTTGCAAAGTAATAACAGCAGTTTAATAAAAATATTATGCGTTTTTTAGGAATAGATCATGGAGAATCAAAGATTGGCTTAGCTCTAGGAGATAATGAAGCTAATTTTTCTTTACCTTATAAAATTGTGAAAGCAGGTGATTTTTTTAATATTATTAATGATATTTTAGAAGAAGAAAATATTAATGAAATAGTTTTAGGTTTACCAAAGAATTTGAATAACGAAGATACTCAACAGACTGAAATTGTTTATGATTTTCTAAATAAATTAAAGGAGAAAATTAAATTACCAATACACTTGGAAGATGAGAGAATGACTTCGGTAATGGGAAAAGGAATGCAGGGAAGATATCTGAGAGAGGATTCTAGAAAAGAAAGTAGAAAGGATAAATTAAAGATTAAGTCCGATGAAGATGCTTCTTCAGCAGCACTTATATTAGAAACATTTTTAAAGAGAAATTATGGAATTTAGAATTTTAATATATTGTTTAGTCTTTCTCTTGTCTTTACTGATAAGTTATTTTTTAACTCTAGGAGCTAAAAAATTATCTTTTAAATTCAAAATACTTGATTATCCCAATGAAGAGAGAAAGGTTCATGATAAACCCATACCTCTTTTGGGTGGTTGGGCAATTTATTTAAGTTTTTCTTTACTGACTTTATTATTTGTAATTTTTTTCCCGGATTTAATTTTGACTGCTAATATAAATTTATCACAAGTTATCGGAATTATAGTAGCTGGCTTGATTTTAATGATTAGTGGAACATTTGATGATAAATATAATTTAAATGCTTGGCAGCAGCTAATTTTAACGATTCTAGCCTGTTTAGTGGTTGTTTTTAGTGGAACTACTATTAAATTTATTACTAGACCCGGAGGGGGAATAATAGATTTGAGCGGTTCACAGATTAATTTTTTTGGGCAAGAATTATATTTGATGGGGGCAATCTTAACTTTTTTATGGCTCTTAATTATTACTAATACTACTAAACTTTTAGATGGTTTAGATGGGCTGGCTAGTGGTATTACTGGTATTGGAATGATAATTTTATTTATAGTTTCTTTATTCTGGGATATGCCAAATAGTGGAACAAGTATTTTAATTTTGATGTTAGCAGGTTCCATTTTTGGATTTTTGATATTAAATTTTTATCCAGCTAAGATATTTTTAGGTAATGGTGGTAGTACTTTTCTGGGATTAGCAATTGGTACCATGGCGATTATTAGTGGAGCAAAAATTGCCACAGCTTTATTAGTCATGGGACTTCCTCTACTGGACATGGTCTGGGTAATTATTCAAAGGTTAGGAAAAGGAGAGTCACCTTTCAAACATGCCGATAAGAAACATTTACATTTTCGTTTGTTAAGTCTGGGTTTAAGTAAAAAACAGACGGTTTTAATTCTTTACTTAATTTCTTTATTCTTTGGAGCAATTGCTTTATTTCAAGGAACAATAGGAAAGTTAACGACTTTAGTAATTTTAGTTTTATTTATAATAGTAGTATTTAGTTTTACTTATTACAAAAATGAAAAAATTAAAAATAATTAGCCTAATATTAGTAGTAATATTTTTGTCGGCTTGTACAAATCGTAGTTTAGATTTGAAAATTAATGATACTCTTTTGAATATAGAAATTTCTGCTGATGCTTTTAGCAGAGCTAAGGGTTTGTCAGGGAGAGAGGATCTATGTGAAAATTGTGGAATGGTTTTTATATTTGGAGGGCAAGCAAAACATTCTTTTTGGATGAAAGATATGAATTTTCCTTTGGATATTATTTATATTCAGAATGATGAAATAGTAGAAATATTTAAAGATGTTCAGGTTTTCGATGATATTAATGAAATTACAGAAATTTTTCCTAATCAAAACGCTGACAAGGTTCTAGAGCTTAATGCTGGATGGTGTGAAACTCACAATGTCCAACTAGGTAATAAGATAGAATTATAAAATAGAATTATAAATTTTTTAGCTTATAATCTAATTTTAATTTAAAAGTTTAAATAAAAGGATTATAGGTTTTTTAAATTAATTAGAATGATAAAATTATGAAGGTACTTTTAATGGGAAATCCTAATGTTGGGAAAAGTGTCGTTTTTAATCGTCTGAGTGGACTCAATGTTGTTTCTTCTAATTATGCTGGAACAACTATTAATTTTTCAAAAACATTTGTTTTTTTAACTAAGGATAAAAAAGTTGAACTTATAGATGTTCCTGGTACTTATACTTTAAAACCGACAAATGAAGCAGAAAAGGTTGCTGTGGAAATTTTAAAAGAAGGAGATGTTGTTCTTAATGTTATAGATGCTACAAATTTAGAAAGAAATTTATTTCTTACTATGCAATTGATTAGTTTTAAAAAACCGCTTGTTGTTGTATTAAATATGTGGGATGAAACTAAGCATAAAGGTATCAATATAGATGTTAAAAAAATAAGTGATATTTTAGGTGTTCCTGTAATTCCAATTTGTGCTCTTAGTGGAGAAGGGATTAAAAAACTTTCTTTGGCAATTAAAGATGCTGCCGTATCTTCGTATATAAGCGAGTCTTTTGAAAAATTAGATAATCTTTTTATCTGGCGTAAAATTGGTAAAATTATTTCTGATGCTCAAAAATTGCATTATCGTCATCATAATTTATGGCAACGGATTAGTGATTTTTCTATCCATCCTATTTGGGGTTTGTTTTTTGCCTTCTTTGCTCTTTATGGTAGTTTTAAAATTATTCGTTTTATAGGTGAAGGATTAATTGGATATATTTTTGATCCATTCTTCCAGAATATCCTTACTCCACTTCTTATGAAGCTAAGTACTTTACTTGGTTCAGGTGGTTTTTTACATCAAATATTAATTGGTAAATTAATTGATGGGCAAATAGATTATTTTCAGTCTTTTGGTGTACTAACGTCTGGATTTTATGTTCCGATTGCAGCAGTATTGCCCTATGTTATATCTTTTTATTTTATTTTAAGTGTTTTAGAAGATTCTGGATA
>Ga0307990_1001690_pt1 | contig 18314 bp, 11 predicted proteins | sample EllFjometagen129_FD_203168 | JGI IMG/M metagenome (GOLD analysis project Ga0307990, IMG submission 203168) | Marine microbial communities from Ellis Fjord, Antarctic Ocean - #129 | ecosystem: Environmental > Aquatic > Marine > Unclassified | place: Southern Ocean | collected 2014-10-08
CAGAATCATAATTCGACCATTTAAAGATATAGGGGCCCTTAGCTCAGCTGGAAGCAGCAACTGACTCTTAATCAGTAGGTCGTCGGTTCGAACCCGACAGGGCCCACCATAAAATCAAGGGGTTACGGATCAATATTCGTAGCCCCTTTTCTATTTTTATCATTCTCTCCCCACCCTCTCCCCACTTTAGGCATTTCCATACCATTTTCGGAATCAATGCACGGATTTTTAGGTAAGGAGAAGGTAAGCGATTGTCGGGCTATGTTTTTCCTTTTGGCTGCTTTCTGAAGTCGGTAAAAACTACATACAGGTAATATCTACACTTCAAATACAAGGCGAGAGGTTGGGTGATCGGGCCAGATCAATGAATGCAGTTTGAAATGGGGAGGGCTTAACAGTGCATCCCCGCTCTAAGGGGAAATACATATCTTCCTATAATTGATAAAATTAAGCTTGAAGCAAAGAAAGTGGATTGAACCTTAACAATCGCTATCCCCGAAGAACACGAACACCTTGCCTGCAGACTGGGGGTGAACGTTATTTTAATACCTTGACTTTCCTTAGAAATCTGCTAGTTATCTCTATGTCTACCGAGGGGGGAGCAAAAATGAGAATAGATAAAGAATAACCCTGCTTCTGAACATGGAGGCGGGGTTTTATATTTTATGGCCTTTTGGTCGTATGAATGAACACGAAAAGCAATCCCTCTACTTTTAAGTTTCATGGAGAGTTTGAAAACCTAACTGGATACAAGGAAGACATGATTTTCCATTGCTTCCGATGCAGGCTGAAATCGTAACTACGTGTCGAAATAAAAGTCATATATCGACACGTAATGACCATATGTCGATGCCATCAGCATGAGAAAAGTACTTGTACATGCTATGGATATGTTTGATCATGCGAGTTCCTATATGGTTTTGAAAAAGCAGATCACTAAAAAAATAGGCCCAGCGGGTCACAGGCGCAGATTGAAGGAACGCTTTCTTAATGCTGGACGGAAGTCTCTTGCTGATTACGAGTTGATCGAGCTACTTTTAACCTATGCAATCCCGCGGGTTGATACGAAACCTACTGCAAAAGCACTTCTACAGAGATTCAAAACCATTTTTAACGTTCTGCAACAATCAGATGAACGTTTATTGGAGATAGAAGGCATCGGTCCCAAGACTGTGACGCTTTTCCATGTTGTTCATGCCTGTTTAACGCGAGCCACGGAGACAGCAGTTGAATATCGTGAAACAGTTTCCAAACCAGAGGATATTTTTGCCTTCATTCGGCTACATCTTGGCCCTGGCACAACCGAATGCCTCCATGCTCTCTATCTTGATGATGCCCGGCATATTGTTCACTACCAAGAAGTGGCTACAGGAACTGTGAATCGAGTATCGTTATACCCTCGAGAGGTTCTGAAACCTGCACTGATCCATAACGCAACGGGTCTGATTCTTGTCCATAATCACCCTGACGGTCAGCCCATACCGTCAGAGCATGATCTCGAAATGACCAGGAAGCTGGAAGATCTTTCTGGGGAGTTCGGTATCAAGCTGCTCGATCATATGATCGTGACCAAACTTCAGGCTTACAGCATCAAGACGGGGAAGCTGATGTGAATGAGTTCTCAGATCTAAGACAGATATGCCCGGCGTTGGCAGCACCAGCTTGCGAAGCGCTACAGGAAATCACCAAAAACCCTCTTATGGCTTTGGAAAACCTGGCGCTTCAGACATCTTATCTCACGCGGGCAGTCTTGGCTTTTGAGGGTCTCGATCAACCTGCTGATGGTGCGCAAATTGCCAGACTGAATATCCTCAGCAATCGGGGTTTCCTCCCCACTGCTCTGCTTCCTTTCTTCCATGCACTCGCCAGTGAAAACTATGAAAAGAATGATCCTCCTGCCGCTATTCAAATGAGGGCGAACCTTCACGCGAAGCTCACAGCCGGTCTGATGGCATGGTTTACCAAATCTTACGGGCCTCACCTTCCGCATTCCGTTTCTAAGGCACCAAACGACGAATCTGTCTTCCAGATCCTCCGTACTCAGGCACCATCCGATGCGGTTCGGCGATCAGCCCGTAAATCAGCTATGAGACGTGCCACGACAATAACCCTCGCTGAGGACGAAACAAGGGTGATTATCGACTATCAGCTCCGGGCCGCTGGTTGGCAGGCGGATACGTTGTCGTTGCGGTTCTCCCTTGGCGTGCGTCCCGAAAAGGGCGCGAATAAGGCCATTGCGGAGTGGCCCACAGAGACGGGACCTGCCGATTATGCACTGTTTGCGGGCCTCGATCTCATCGGAGTCATTGAAGCAAAGAAGATGGGCAGGGATGTATTGGCCGATCTGAAACAGGGCAAGCGGTATGCAAGAAATGCAAAGCTTGATGGAGAAGGTCGCTTCATAGGAGGACCTTGGAGTGATTTCAAAGTGCCCTTCATCTTTTCAACAAATGCCCGACCATATCTGGAACAACTCAAAGAGAAATCGGGCATCTGGTTTCTTGACGCGCGGAAGCCTACGAATCACCCGCGCCCTCTTCAGGGATGGTTTGTGGCCGATGAATTGCTTTCGTTGCTTCAACAAGATATCCCCAAAGCACAGAAAAAACTGGCCCACGAACCCATGGACTACCTCGGGCTTCGTGACTACCAGCAAAAGGCCGTCCAGCGAGTTGAGACCGCACTTGATCAGGGACAGACCGAACTGCTGGTTGCCATGGCGACGGGAACCGGCAAAACCCGCCTGGCTATAGGCCTGACCTACCGGTTGATTAAGGCTCAACGTTTTCGGCGCATCCTCTTCGTGGTGGATCGAAACGCACTGGGTGAGCAGGCCGGCGATAAATTCAAAGAAACCCGCCTGGAGGAACTGAAGACCTTCGATCAGATCTACGATCTTAAAGAGGTAGACAAGTCCGTCATCGAGTCTACCACCAAGGTGAAAATCGCAACCGTGCAGAGCCTGATGCATGCCATCATGTACCCTTCCGACACCAGAGATGTCCCCAGTGTCGGGCAGTATGACTGCATCATCGTCGACGAGGCACACCGAGGATACACCCTGGATCGCGAACTGGGAGATGAAGAGCTCCTCTATCGCGATCAGAATGATTATCTCAGTAAGTTCCGGCGCGTTATCGAATACTTCGACGCAGTAAAAATCGGGCTAACGGCAACCCCCGCCCCGCATACCATCAAGATCTTTGGGAAACCTGTGTACACATATTCATACCGGGAGGCTGTCATCGACGGGTGGCTCATGGATCATGAACCGCCCCATCAACTTGTGACCCGTCTGTCCAAAAAAGGGATCAAATGGGAAAAAGGCGACACCATCCCTGTTTACGATCCGGCGACGGGACAGATAACAAATATCGAGGACATCCCCGATGAAGTGAAACTCGAAATCGATCACTTCAACAAACTGGTCATGACGGAGAAATTCAACCGCACCGTGGCAAAGGAACTTGTCAAATATCTGAATCCCGACGGCGAGGAGAAAACGCTGATCTTCGCTGCCACCGACGACCATGCGGACACGGTCGTCCAGGTTCTGAAGGAGGAGTTCGAAGCCGCTGGGGTTTCCATCTCTGATGAGGCCGTCACCAAGATCACGGGTTCCATAGATCGCCCGGGAGGTGCAATCCGACAGTTGAAGAATGAACGTCTTCCCAATATCGCCGTCACTGTAGATCTTCTGACGACAGGAATCGATGTGCCCGAAATCTGCAACCTGGTTTTTATCCGTCGCATCCGGTCTCGCATCCTTTTTGAACAGATGCTTGGTCGTGCAACACGCCGTTGCGATCGCATCGGAAAAGATCACTTTGACATCTTCGATGCCGCCCGAATCTATGAAGCCCTGGACCCGGTCTCTGCCATGAAGGCCGTCGCCGCCGATCCCAACTGTACTGTTGGTCAGTTGTTTGATCAACTGGATCATCTTTCGGAATCCAATGCCGAACCAGCAAATATAAAGAATCAGGTCGAACAGATCCTCGCCAAGTTGCAGCGTATCCTCAGACGAATGGACGAAGAGACATTGAGCGAATTCAAGACCATCTCGGGAGGACAGACCCTTCAACAATTCATCCAATCGCTGGGGCAAGACGACCCGGAAAGCTGCCGCCAGAAGCTCGCAGTAAGAAGGAATCTCATTGCCTTCCTGGATGAAAATCGCCACCGTCCGAAAAAACAGCTCATCTCCCACCATGAGGACGAGCTCGACTCCCACACTCGCGGCTACGGTGACGCTAAGAAACCGGAAGACTATCTCAATGCTTTTCGGGAATTCATCATCACCAATATGAACAAAGTTCCCGCTTTGACCGTCGTATGCCAACGCCCCCGGGAACTGACCCGACAAACCCTAAAGGAATTGAAGCTTATTCTCGATCAGGCAGGCTATACCGAAAAGAATCTGCAAGTCGCCTGGAAGGACTGGAAAAATGAAGAGATTGCAGCGGATATCATCTCCTTTATCCGACGCCAGGCATTGGGTGATCCCCTCATCAGTCATACCAATAGGATTAAAAAAGCGATGACTCGCATCTATGCCATGCGCGACTGGACAGCCATCCAGCGTCAGTGGCTGGAACGCATTGAAAAGCAGCTTGTCGCTCAAACCGTTCTGGATCGCGAGGATTTCGACCACGGCGCCTTTGCCGCCAACGGAGGATTCAGCCGACTTAACAAGATCTTCCAGGGCAATTTTCAGGAGATTCTCAATGAGATTAACACCAATCTCTACATGACAGAAAGGCAAACAGCATGACCACCACCGAAATTGTACAAAAACTCTGGAATCTCTGTAACGTCCTGCGCGACGACGGGATCACGTTTCACCAGTACGTGACGGAGCTGACCTACATCCTCTTTTTGAAAATGGCCAAGGAGACCGGCGCAGAAAGTAAAATCCCCGAAGGATACCGTTGGGATGATCTGAACGCGAAAGACGGAGTGAAACAGCACCGCTTTTACCGAGAGCTTCTCCTGAAGCTCGGCACGGACGGAAAAAACAGGGTACAGCAGATTTATGTGAACGCCCATACCAATATCGACGAACCGAAGAACCTGAAAAAGATAGTCAGCGACATCGACAAGCTCGACTGGTTCAGCGCCCGGGAGGAAGGCCTGGGCAATTTGTATGAAGGCCTCCTGGAGAAAAACGCCAATGAGAAGAAATCCGGCGCCGGCCAATACTTCACACCGCGGCCCTTAATCAATGCTATGGTGCGCCTTGTCAAGCCCGAGATTGGGGAACGATGCGGGGACCCCGCCTGTGGCACCTTCGGGTTTATGATCTCCGCCGACCAATACTTGAAAGAAAAACATGATAACTACTTCGACCAAAGGACGGAACAGCAGGATTTTCAGAAAAAGCAGGCCTTCACCGGTATCGAGCTGGTGCCGGAAACACACCGCCTTGCCTTGATGAACGCTATGCTCCACGGGATCGAGGGGCAAATCATTCAGACCGATTCCCTCTCCAGTGACGGGAAGCAGTTCCGGGATTACGATGTTATCCTGACGAACCCGCCCTTCGGCACCAAGCGCGGCGGTGAACGGCCGACGCGGGATGACCTTACTTATCCCACGTCCAACAAGCAACTCAACTTTCTGCAGATGATCTATCGCTCTTTGCGTACGAACGGCAAGGCAAGGGCCGCCGTGGTTTTACCCGACAATGTGCTCTTTGCCGATGGCGACGGCCAGAAGGTCCGAGCCGACCTGATGGACAAATGCAATCTCCACACCATCCTGCGCCTGCCGACGGGCATCTTTTACGCCCAAGGGGTCAAGACAAATGTCCTGTTTTTCACCCGCGGCACAAAAGACAAGGGCAATACCAAAGAAATCTGGATATACGATATGCGCACCAACATGCCCAATTTTGGCAAGCGGACACCCCTGGGTGTTGAGCATTTTCAGGACTTCATGAAGGCCTACGGAAACGACCCTTACTGCAAGGCCAAGCGGAAGGACCTGGGAGAAAAAGGGCGCTTCCGCTGTTTCACGCGTGTGGAGATCGCCAAGCGTAGCGATTCCCTTGATATTACCTGGCTCCAGGATGACAGTGTCCGACGGGGGGATGACATTCACGAACCATCAGACATTGCCGACGAAATTCTTGTCCAACTTAGCATCGCCACTGAGGAGATGCAGAAATTAGCATTTCTTTTAAATGGCGCAAATTCGAAGAGGTGATTTAGTGGGTCGATGGCAAATCCCAATAGGATGGCAGTGGGCAAAAGCGCCGGATGTCGCTTTGATCGTTGGTGGCGGTACTCCATCGACGAAGAATTCGGCAAACTTCGCCGAAAAGGATATTCCGTGGCTCACACCTGCCGATCTTTCAGGTTATCAAGAAGAATATGTTAGCCGAGGCAAACGTGATTTATCTAAAGAAGGCTATAGAGATAGTGGGGCGCACCTCATGCCAAAGGATGCGGTCCTTTTCACTTCAAGGGCACCAATAGGCTACTGCGTCCTTGCCACGAATGAAATATCCACGAATCAGGGTTTTAAAAGTTTGGTATTAAAGGGTGGTATTAACCCAAAATATATTCGTCATTATCTCCTGACATCAAAAAAGTATGCAGAATCATTAGCCAGTGGATCTACTTTCAAAGAATTATCTGGACACCGAATGGCTAGTTTGGAAATACCAATCCCCCCTCTTGAAGAACAAAAACGAATCGTCGCCAGAATTGAAGAACTTCAGGCCCACAGTCGCCCTTCGCGGGAGGCACTGGAGGTCATTCCTGATCTTCTTGATCAACTCCGCCAATCTATTCTGGCTGATGCTTTTCGGGGCTTTCTGACAAAAGAATGGCGTGAAAAAAATCCTAATATCGAACCGGCCAAGGAACTCCTGAAACGCATCCGCGCCGATCGTCGCAAGCGCTGGGAAGAGGCTGAGTTGGAAAAACTCAAGGCGAAGAACCTTTCCGCGGATAAGCTCAAAGAAGCTTTCACCAACCGCCGTAAGCAATACAAGGAACCAACCCAGACAGATACGGACGACCTGCCGGAATTGCCTCAGAGGTGGTGCTGGGCAAATATTGAAGAGCTGAGCGATAGACTTCAGTATGGAAGCTCACTAAAATCTTCAAAGGATGGTCAAATACCTGTCATCCGTATGGGAAATCTCCAGAATGGTGAAATTGACTGGTCGGACTTGGTATACACTTCCGGCAAGGCAGAAATTAAGAAATATGCACTCTCACCTGACACAGTCCTATTCAACAGAACAAATAGCCCAGAGCTCGTAGGAAAAACATCGATTTACAGAGGGGAACGAGAAGCAATTTTCGCTGGTTACTTAATAAGAATTAACCATGTTCCGCAAATCATTCCTCAATACCTGAATCTAATGCTTAATTCGCCATTTATAAGGCAGCTATGCTCCTCAGTAAAATCCGATGCAGTTAGTCAATCTAACATAAATGCCAGCAAGCTTGCATACTTTACAATTCCTCTTTGCTCGCAGAAGGAACAGGAGGTCATTGTCGCATTGGCTGAAAACGCTATATCAAGAGTCAATAAAGTAAAAAATTGGATAGCTAGTCTTTTTGATGCACTAAGCAATTTAGATCAATCCATTCTTTCTAAGGCTTTCCGTGGTGAGCTGGTCCCACAGGACCCCAACGACGAACACGCTAGTGTCTTGCTCGAACGTATCCGCGCCACCCAAGCGGCACAGCACACCAAGGTAAAACGAACCATTATGGAAAGGAAACCTCTAATGGAAAAGATGACAAAGGAATCACTAAAAGAAACCATCCTCTTGCGACCCGAAGAGTCTTTTTCCTTCGATGAGCTAAGAAACTCCGTGCCAGCAGATTACGAAACCTTGAAAGACGCTCTCTTTTCATTACTCGATGAAGTCGAACCCAGTCTGAAACAGATTTTTGACAAGGAAACGCAGTCAATCCGCCTCGTCCGGGTGAAATCATGAAGCTACTTCGTGTTCACGTTATTTCCGCTGATACCTGTGGGGGTCTTCTTGATGGGTTGGACCTATGGCTGAGAAGCCCAGCGGACGGCGATGTAACGTTCGATCCCCTTTGCTTTGTTGGGCCTAACGGTTCCGGTAAATCTCAGTTCCTACAGGTGCTTGCGGAAATATTTCAATCGATATTTCATTCATGTATCGGGAGCGACGAACGGATTGAAGGTAACCCTAACCTACAGTTTGAGATAGAATATCTCATTCGCCCCAGCGTGAAGAAACCTTTTATCCAAGTGCAAATTTCTCGAAAAAGTGAAGGCAAACGACGTGGAACAATTGTGATCCGGAGAAAAGATGGAGATGAATGGAAGAATTGTGAGCTACAATTGCCATCAACACGTCAATTGTTGCCACAAAAAATCGTTGCCTACACATCTGGTAATAACGAAACGCTTAGCCTTCCTTTCTTGGTGAGTAGGAGCGGATATGCGAAGGAGGTTGCAGATCTTGCCTGGAGTGAGAAGCAAAACAAGACCATACCGGATACACGACTTATGTTGATTGACTATGAAACACATCTTGAGGTGTTGGTCTCGAACCTATTAATGGGAAATAAATATCAGCAAACCACATTACTCCAGGATGCGCTTCTTAAGGATCTTCATTCGTTCCGTTGCATTATTCAACTAGCCCATAGCGCTGCACCCAAAGCGCCTGGGAAGAAACGGGATTCCGAAAAGGGCCGAAAAAAAATCCAATTGACGGAAGAATTGGAACGCTATCTCGATAATCTACGTCGCTGTGCCACTTGCTCAAGCTACGATGAAAAATCAGAGAAATACATATTCGACTTTTGGATCAATGATGAAACTAGAAGGGCTTTTAAAAGCTTTTGGAATACAACATTGGATCTTTACTCGTCGCTGCACAAGCTTTCTATGCTAAATGACCTTGCAATTCCTAAATCTACAAGAGAAAGATTCAAGAGGGATGCCGCCATTCGAAGATTTGCGTCACGTCTCCCCGAACCTCAGGATGAGGAGAAAGTGTTCCGCTTCGCTCAGGTATGTTTCGTTCCAAAAGCCCGCTCCAGTATCGTAGATTATGTCTCACTCTCCGATGGTGAACATCAGCACGCTCAGATCCTGGGCATGTTTTGTATGATGTCATTTTCAAATGTACTGTTCTTGCTCGATGAACCGGAATCGCATTTTAATCCCCAGTGGCGGGTAAAATTCATTTCCCAGGTTCATGAAATACCAACGAAATACGGTATTCGCAAAGGCAAGACAAACGCTACAGAACAAGAATGTATCCTGACAACACATGCCCCGTTCGTTCCGTCTGACATGCAAAGAAATAAAGTGTTTATATTCTCGAAGCCAGAAAACGAGAATAGAGTAATCGTCCGACATCCGGATATTGAAACATTCGGTACAACTTTCGATACCATTTTGGAGGAGTGCTTCGATGTGCGTCCACCCATTTCAAGAGTGTCGATGGAAGAAATTGAAAGACTCAGGAAGAGTGACAATGCCGACGAGATCCGGACGGGCATCCGGCGTTTGGGGGACTCTGTAGAAAAAGTGTTTCTTGCAGATCGATTACGACAACTGACGAAAAAAGGTGGGAAGTAGTTTGCTTTTCGGATATCCAGTAGAAGCCACAGAGGATAATTGGGTTCATGATTGCTTATGCGAGATTATTGCAACGGTACACAGAAACCTACAGGCAAACGAAGAACCGTTGAGTTGGCCTGAAATAATTCCTGAGCAGTACAGATCGTGGCTAAGTAGCCGAAGCGGCCTAAAGAAGAGATTAGAGACCTTTAGAGAGACACTTGCAACGCTCGACCCGGATCAAAGGAATCAAGTACTTCATGCTCTGAATAGCCAAAACATGATAGGACCGCTTTTGTCATGTGAATGTGACTGCGCCGCTATCAGTGATCTACCTGTACCCATTCGTGCACCTGCAAAAGATTTCTTTAATTTTTCGTTTAAGCTGCTTACTGGCCTTGGTATCCGCGACCATCAGTATAGCATAATCTATAACTCGATATCCGATCACGTATGCCCTTTTTGTGGCTGCGAGTATTTCGATGCACCTGGTGCACCCCGTGAGGCAATGGATCATTACCTTCCGGAAAGCAAGTATCCATTCTCAGCCGCCAACCTGCGAAATCTCGTTCCTATGGGAAATAAGTGCAACTCGAGGTACAAGATTGCTCAGGACATCCTTTTTTCTGATGCCGGTATTCGTAGGAGATCCTTTGACCCATATAATCACGATGAAATTCGAATTAGTCTCAATAACAGTATACTATTTTCAGGAAAAAACGGCGAATTGCCATTATGGAAAATTGATTTCGATCCGAATAATGAAGAAGTGAATACCTGGGATAATGTATTTCATATTCGAGAACGATATGAAAGGGACGTGCTCGACCCGTCGTTTATGACATGGCTACGTGGTTTCCGTGACTGGTATCGTGCAATCGACAATGAGAATGACTCTGCAGGTAAACTGAAAAACGCGATCCAAAGTTATTGCTCTCACTATGAAGGTGAGGGCTTCAGTGACCGTGGATTTTTAAAAGCAGCTTTTTTTAGAATGCTTCTTAAACATTGTGAGGAAGGCAATGAGCGACTAATTACCATTCTTATGGATCTTAAAAATTAATATGGAAAATGCAGATGCACCGCAACGATAGCTTGGTATGCCAGCACTGCTTTAAAGACAAAGTGCTAATTGATTTAATCCGACGCGAGGGACGACGGGGGTGGTGCGATTGGTGTGGGGGAAGAAACGTATATGTAATTCCGCTATATGAGCTTGGAGATATTTTCCGAGATGTCGTCCAAATATATTCACCGGACGATATACATGGTGATTGGATATCTTATCTTTTACAGGAAGATTGGAATATTTTTAGCGACCGTATTGAACAAGCTCCTAATGATCTAATGCAGGAGTTGACAGTTGCTATCCTGAAGGCTGGCCTAGATCCCAAGGATTATTTTTCTGGTGACTACCCTGATTATAACGACTTCTTCCGTCGGAAAGAGGGGTGGCTTGTCGGACACTGGCATGATAAGGCCGAGGCCTATTTTCTCAATGGACAGAAAAGGCTGAAAGAAACATTGCCTTCTATTTCTAATCATAAAAAGCCAATCGATGATCTGCCTGACCAACTTGAAATAGCTTTCGAAGATCTTTCAAAGCTTTACGATCCGGGTCATATTTTATACCGTGCAAGGATTCACAAAGATCGTTTTCATAGTCAATGGTTTAGTCTTTCTGAGATTGGTGCTCCGTCTCCAGCAGATGCAAGGGCAGGCCGGGCTAATCGTAAAGGGGAACCTGTTCTATACTTGGCTAGCGAGGATGAAACCGCACTTGCTGAGGTGCGTGCGTGGCAAGGCATGGCCGTAGCACTAGCTCGATTTGAGGTAAAGAAGCGACTTTTAGTAGTAAGTTTTCTGAATTACGAGTTGCCCGATAGTCCCTTCTTTCAAGAATTTCTGGAATGGAAAATACAACTGGCTGCACTGTTTGACAGACTTGCCGATGAACTTTCGCAACCAGTTCTACCCAATGAAGATGAAAATATGTATTTTTCGACACAGTATCTTTGTGATTACGTGAAACACTCGAGATACGATGGAATCGAATATCCGAGTGCTATGGGTAAGGGCTTTAATGTCGCTATTTTTGATCCGGCTCACGCTAAGCCACTGGACATCAAGTACTTACGTATCAAAGAGATAAAGCATAAATATGATTCATTGAATGAAGATGAGCCCCTATACGATGAAAGCCCTTTCGGCTATCTGTTTATGAAAGACTGATTGAGACATTCATGTTCTCATATCCACATGGACCTCATTAAGGAGGCAGACCGATCATATGAAAAATAGATTTTACGGTGATGTCAACGATTACATCAAATATGGAATATTGGATATTTTAGCAAAGGAATACAAATCCATTGGAATCAATTGGTATTTGACTGACGATCAGCATGGGGGAAAAGGCGATGGAAAGATTGATCTCCACATCACAAAGGAAAAAGACTGGAGAGGCTATAACCCCAAAATATATGACAAACTCAAAAATAGACTCCAGCTTGATCAGCGAAATATCAAGTATTGCGGAGAAGATAAAGTGTTTAACTTTAAGCACGAGTTTGTTGAACAATTACCAGATAATGCCCTCCGGAGTGATTATGCGAACCTCCGAAATGAATGGCATGCCAGAGCAAGGAGACATCTTTCGAAATGTGATTTGGTCTTCTTTGACCCGGATATTGGTGTCATAGATCAATTATCAAAAAGCGTTGAAAAAAATTCTGAATATTGCCTGGCGAAAGAAATTGTAGACTACGACTGGTGCGATTGGCTCGTCGTGGTATTTCCAAAACATGCGAAGCGATATTCCACATTAAAGGCTAATCCTATTGTAATAAGAGCCGAACAACAGGCTAAAAAAGTTATGGTCTTCTTGTATGGAGGAATGGCACTTCTATATATTTCAACAATCCTTAAGGTGGAAATATTAAGTCGTGTGTTCGAAGAATGGGATACAAAAATTAAGACAAAGATCCTTGTTCCCTGAAGAATATTGAAAGTTGGATAGGAGGAGTACGTGTGAAAAAACCAACACAAGAACTGATCGATGCATTCTTTCAATGGTATTCAAGTGATCCTCATTCTAAGAATGAGGATCACTATAGCGAAACGATCACAAGAAACCATCTTTCCGGGTTGTCCAAATCCGATTTTCTCTATTTCTTTCAAAAGTTTGCTCATGAAGGTGGTCACTTACAGAGCGGCGGACAACGGTCAAGCGGTAAGTTCCTAAAGACGATTGAGACTCTTTATGATCAATTCCGTCCATTTGTTCTGAGTCCGTTTGACCCGGATTTCGATGTAGCGAAATGGCTGGCTGGAACGAAGGACTTCAACTATTTCGGCATTGGTCTGGCAACCATCTATCTAAACCGAGTTGACAAAAATCGTTTTCCCATCCTCAACAACAAGACCGCCGCCTCATTGAAACTGTTTAAAATATCCCTTCCGTCAAATATCGAGAAAAGATATAAAGCCGTGCTAGAGGCCCAGCAGCAATTCATTGGTTGGTTCCCACAGGTTGATAACTTCTATCGTGCTGATGCCCTGAACCAATTCCTCATTGGGGAAGAGGAAGGGAAACCATGGCAGAAAGAGTTGTCAAATGGAGCTGGGCCATCGCCTGAATTACGTTACTGGATCTTCCAGGGTAATCCCCAATACTACGACCTTATAGGTGCTTTGCGAGATGGGGTACTGAAATCGTGGACGGTCAACCAGTATAAAAATGAAATAAAGACAGGAGACAAGATCATCCTATGGGTTGCAGGGGGAAATAGTGGTTGTTATGGTCTTGCCACAGTAACATCTGAAGTTAAAGTGATTCCAAAAGATCCCCAGGAAGATTCTTACTGGACCAATCCTGTTCAGAAAGAAGATATTGAAGGCGTGATGATTCACATCGACCAAAATCTTTGGAACACTCCTGTGCTCAAAGAAGAGATTGATGATCTGCCTGGATTCTCAGATTTTCCTGCGGGAACGCGAGGGACAAACCTAAAAATCACAGAAACCCATTTCAACAGCATTAAAAATCTTATTTTAGGGAGGGGAGAAGTGCACTATTGGATTTATGCACCAGGACCGAACGCCAAGTTCTGGGATGAGTGTTTGGAAAAGGGTATCATGGTGTTTGGGGTAGATGAATTGGTTGATCTGCGAACATATGAAAGCAAAGGTGCCATAGAAAAGGCACTCATAAAAGCATCAAACTTGAAAAACAGACCTACCAATGATGCTCGTGCCGCTTGGGAATTCTCCCGAGTTGTCAAACCAGGCGATGTCATCATCGCAAAAAAAGGCAGAACAAAGTACATTGGCTATGGCATCGCAGCGGGACCCTACGATTATGATGCCAGAAGATCCACGTATCGAAATGTAAGGACCATGAAATGGGTCAAGAAGGGGAATTGGATCGAGACGAAGGGTCCCATTGTTCTGAAGACATTGACAGACATTACAAAATATCCTGAGTATGTCGAAAAGCTGAAGAAGCTAATAGGCATAGAAGATCAAGACTTGGAAGATCAAGATTCCAAGCGAAGCAAGACAATGCTGGCACTCAACACGATCCTATATGGCCCTCCAGGTACGGGAAAGACATACGCTCTCCGTAATGAGTATATGACGCGCTTTACTGAAAGTCAGATGGTGACTCAGGAGCAATTTGCCCAGGAACTCGCCGGTGAGTTGACCTGGCTTCAGGTCATTACCATTATCCTCTATGATTTGGGGCCGGCAAAGACAGCCGACATCTTTGACCACCTCCTACTTCAAGCGAAGATCCGACTCTCTTCCAATCAGAACCCAAAGAACACAATTTGGGCCTGGTTGCAGCGGCACACCAAGATTGACTGCCCAAACGTAAAATATGCTCAACGAGAAGAACCAATGATCTTTTCGAAGGATGATCACGCAGTCTGGACCGTCGACCGAGAGATGGTTGACGAACAACTACCGGAATTGATCGACAAGCTCAAGACGTTCCGAGAATTCAAGCCAAATAATAAGGAGATCAGGCGATACGAATACGTCACATTTCACCAATCGTACTGCTATGAGGACTTCGTTGAAGGTATCAAACCAGTAATGTCCGAAGAGGCCGCCGAGACATTAACCTATGAAATCAAACCGGGCATCTTCAAGAAGATGGTCAAACTAGCCTTGGATGATCCCAACCACGACTACGCGCTTCTCATCGATGAGATCAACCGCGGCAATGTTGCCAGTATCTTTGGCGAATTGATTTCTCTTATCGAAAATGACAAACGCCAAGGAGCCCCGAACGAGCTCCGGGCTCAGTTGCCTTATTCGCGACAGGAATTCGTTGTACCCGGTAACCTTTACATCATAGGCGCCATGAATACGGCGGACCGGAGTGTGGAGGCGCTCGACACGGCCCTGCGTCGCCGCTTCACATTCGTCGCCATTCCCCCACAACCCGAACTCATTAAGCAACCCAGAAATCTTGAAGTTGACCTTCGGCGCCTTCTTATAACAATCAACTTGCGTATCGAGAAATTGTTGGACAAGGATCACTGCATCGGCCATTCCTATTTCATGGGTATAGCTCAGACCAATGATCCTTTGGGAGAATTGTGCAGCATCTTTTCAACAAGGATTCTGCCTCTACTGGAGGAATACTTCTACGGCGATCCGGCCAAGATCGGTATGGTTCTGGGTTCGCGGTTTGTCACTCGAAAAGACGAAACAATCGAGTGGGCAACGGGTGACTGGGGGGACGAGTTCGAAGAACGACGTGTTTATGCTTTACAGGACCCCATGACCCTTAAGGTTGAGGACTTTCGTGCCGTCTATGAATAATCTAATCCAGATTTTCGAGCACACAAGGCTACCCGTGGGGGGGGCGTTTACCCAGGACCACTTCAAACGTTTGGTGCACTACAACGAACGGCATAACAACCGCTTCTTTGCGGTCGGATTGAATCGTATCCACTTCAGGAACTACGTCGGCGTTATCCAAGTCGGTAAGCTTACCATTGAGATTCTGCCCAAAGCAGACAAGGCTCCTGACTCACCTAGCCAGAAGCAAAAGTGGCAGGGCGCTCTGATCGAGATGCTCCGGCAGTCAGGATTCATCCGGGTGGCATCGATGTCGGACGCTAGATTGAGACTGAGATCGTCCTCCTTACTCGACATCTACTTCGAGTCATTTTTGGCGGAAGTCGATGATCTCGTGCATCATGGTCTGGTTCGTAAATATCGCCAGACCTGCGGGAATCTTCCTACCCTGAAAGGACGCATCCTCTTTCAACAGCATCTCGCCAAGAACATTGTCCATCGTGAGCGGTTCTACACTGCTCACGTGTTCTATGATCGCAACAATCCTTTCAATCAGATATTGCGTGTCGCTCTGGATGTGCTTGTTCGCGTTTCGCCAAATCCGCATTTGGTCGCTTTCGCACGCAACCTTGCCATTCTGTTCGAGGATGTGGATGTCGTTGAAATTACGGAACGGACGTTTACCCGCCTCCCCTACACCCGAAATACAGAACGCTACCGCAGGGCGCTACAACTCGCCCGCTTGATTATATTGAACTACAGTCCGGATGTTTGCAGCGGCAGGGAAGATGTTCTCGCGATTCTGTTCGATATGAATCTCTTGTTTGAACGCTTTGTCTATGTTCAGCTTAAACGGGCGGAAGCAAAACAGGCATTACGTCAGATCTCGTTCAAAGCTCAAGTGTCTCGTTGCTTCTGGTCTGCGGATAGTATGCAAAAGTCTATCCGTCCCGACATTATCGCCCAGATCGGTACCGGTCCCAGTCATGAGCGGATCGTAATGGACACCAAATGGAAAATTCCAAGCAATGGCAAACCAGGCGACGCTGATTTGCAGCAGATGTACACATACAACGTCCAGTTCGGTGCTCGACGAAGCTTTCTCCTATATCCGAGAGTCGATACCAAGGCTGACGTTCGGGGGGGATTTTCCAAGAGCGAAGCACTTTCCCCATCTTTTGACCTTAACTGTGGCATGGCATTTCTTGATCTGTTCGATGGCGACAAATTGAGGCGCGATCTGGGAAAACACTTTATCGACAGGCTTCTCAGTTCTAGTTGAATTTGATGTCGAGATTAATATTTTTCGGCAAGCCTTCATTTTTTAATCAATTGCTTATACCCAATACAGCATGAAAGGTATTATCAAAAGGAGTCAAATCAATTTAGCTACTTCAATAAATAACCTTCCATAGAAGACGAAGACTCAATCCAAAAAAAACTAATCTTACTTCTCCGCCCCAAAATGTTGGATATTCCAAATAGGGCAGTTTGGATATTTCTGAAAAAAAATCAATAAATTTATCTCTCGTGATATCAAGAAGATACTTGAGTTTAACTGGTTTTTTCGAACCGTTATAATGGGTATAGGTTTGACCTTTCCAACTATCCTTATGAAGGGCTCAGGATGAAAGATCCTGAAATAAGGTCCTTCACAAGGAGGATTAAGATGGACAGAGAAAAGAAAGAAGTGGATTTTTCAGGACTTGAAAAGGTTTTACCCCCGATTGTTTTTCGAAATTGGCCAAGTTGGCGGGATTTCATCCCTATAGCTCCCAGAACATGCGCCAACGAAGATTCGTTGGGTCGTGGTCCCAAAGAAAAAATTATGTGTGGGAGAGTTGTTGGATATCCCAGGGCAGCCTTCATCGAGTGGTTACGGGAACGCAGTCGGATTATCCGATAGGGGGCAGAGATGGCTGAACAGCAGAGAGTAAATGATATCGATGAAATCAGTCGCCTAAGCACTGAGCGGGCTGAGACTGAGCGCCAGCAGTATGCTCTGGAACCGAGGTCGGACCCGAGCAAGGAACTTGGCGATGGGGCAAGTCCGAGCACGGGGCCGTCCTTTTCGAGCAAAGAAATCCTTGATGCCTTGGCGCGAAATGAAGATGGAGATGCCGCCCTCTTGATCCGCTTACACCAAGGACGATTGGTTTACGACCACGCCGCGGCGGAATGGTACACTTGGGCCGGGCACCATTGGAAGTTGGATAAGACCGAGCAAGCGCTTGCCGGAGTTTCGGATATTGCGGACATTTATGTTTCAGAAATGGGACGCCAAGCGTGGGTCCGGGCCGGGGCCGAGAAAGCCGGGCAGACAAAAACGGCGGACATGGCTAAGAGTTTCGAAACCTTACTTGCTCGGCGGGTGCGAGATCTCCGAACAATTCGACGAAAACATGCAGTTTTACACCTTGCCAGAGCTGGATCAAACACCTTGGGAATCACAGGCGAAGAGTGGGATCGGGACCCTTGGCTGTTGGGCGTTACGAATGGGGTCATCAATTTACAAACCGGCCAATTTCGACCAGGCACGCCTGAAGATTTTATAAAAACAGCGGCACCCACAAAATGGGAAGGACTTGATGCACCGGCGCCGACATGGGAGCGACTATTATCTGACATCTTCGGAGACACGAGGGATCTGATATCGTTCATGCAACGGCTACTGGGGTACGGTATCACTGGCCGTTCGGATCACCACATTTTTATAATTCTCCACGGTAAAGGTCGGAACGGCAAAGGCACCTTGCTCGAAACCATCAGAGCTGTCCTGGGCGAGTACGCGATGAAAACGGAATCTGAGTTATTGCTTCAACAAAAATTAGCTCGGAATGCGAGTGCACCAAACAGCGCGATTTTGTCATTACAAGGGCGGCGGATTGTATGGGCCAGCGAAACCTCCGACGGAGAGCGATTGAGTG
>Ga0307990_1001692_pt1 | contig 18294 bp, 15 predicted proteins | sample EllFjometagen129_FD_203168 | JGI IMG/M metagenome (GOLD analysis project Ga0307990, IMG submission 203168) | Marine microbial communities from Ellis Fjord, Antarctic Ocean - #129 | ecosystem: Environmental > Aquatic > Marine > Unclassified | place: Southern Ocean | collected 2014-10-08
GTTCGCTTCCGGCTGGTGGCTAGCCTTTGCCGGGTGGGGGTGTTTACCCACTGGGTATCAATTGTATCTTTCATCATGTTACGGTTCCATAAGTCCCGATACACCGGGCTTCGCCTGTCGCGACGTGCTCTTCGTGGTTTTCAATATGCCAAAGGCGTACTTGCCCATCAGTCCCTGTAGACGCCACATCATACACGCCACCAGAGCCGCACCGTAGAAAATCTGTCGCATATTCGCTGCTATCGAGCTGGGCATCCCCACAAACCGCAACGCCTCCGGCAGGATCACGAGCACCACTGCACCAACAAATGCCGCTCACCAGCGTTTCCCTTCAGTCTAAACACCTTTGGCCTAACAGGCTCGAAATGGTTGTTGGTTCTTTGTGCCTTCGTGCCCCCCACGGGGTCTTCGACTTTGTGGTGAAAAACCAAGTTTGCCGGAACGACAAATATCTGCGTCCATCTGGGCTCAAATCTGTGGCCAAATAAAGTAAAAACCAGCCCGCGAAGCGGCTCTTTGTCGTCCTAGATTGATCCAGATCGGACAGGGTGAGGGCTGTGATGTTCCGGTCGATGGGGTAGGCGTCTTTGCCAGGGTAGACCACCCACAGATACGCAAGATCCAATTCAGATAGGGCAGATGTCATGGATTTGGTTGTTAGTTGTTCGGTCACGTGGCGGCCTTCTTCAGAAGCCCCGTTTGCGAGAACGGCAAATATTCGTGAAATACGGCTTGAATCGTGTTCACATACATGTTAACATTTCTGTATGGCAAGAGAAATTGTATTTTACAGAACAGCCGCAGGGCGTTGCCAAGTGGAAGAGTTTCTTGACTCATTGAGCGGCAAGCAGGCTCAAAAGGTTGCCTGGGTCCTGTCGTTAATTGAAGATTTAAAAATTGTCCCTACAAGATATTTCAAGAAATTGGTGAATACGAATGATCTGTGGGAAGTAAGAGTAGACAGTGGAAACAACACGTTTCGGTTGCTTGCCTTTTTTGATCAGAAAACAATTGTGGTACTTGCACATGGTTTCCAGAAGAAATCACAGAAAACACCAAAGAAGCTCATTGAGCTCGCCGCTGAGCGCAAGGCGGATTACTTTCTCAGGAGTCAATCATGAGTGATTTGAAAAAATATATCAAGAATAGAAAACAACGTGATACTGAGTTCTCAGAGGAATTCGATCTGGGCTATGACAACTTTAAGCTGGGCGTTATTTTACGCCAGGCTCGTGAACAAGCCGGTTTAACCCAAGAAGAAGTAGCAAAGCGTATGAACACAAAAAAATCAGCTATTTCAAGAATAGAAAACCATGCAGAGGATATCAAACTTAGTACACTTGAACGATTCGCTCTGGCCATAGGCATTAATCTAAAACTACGGATTGCCGGATAGTGGCTTGAGAATGAACGAATACTCTTGCTGATTCATGAACCTCGTTTGCCGTCAGGTAAATATTCGTCAAATTTGGATAATTCGCGATTGAAAACAAACCCAATTCGCAGGCACTGATGGGATGGAAAAGCAGGAAAAGGAGCAGGAAAAGAGGTCGCGCCGTAATCTGTAACATTTTTTCTCATTGCCTCAACTGCACAGTAATTTTTCAATGAAGCGTCTCCTCTAATACGTAAAGGACAGACGCATCATAAATCTGCTTTCCTCACAGATGTCATCTCAAGTTGAATCCCGATTCTACCCAAAACCACAAACCCGCAAGGAAATATCGGGGCGGAGGCCCGAAGTGTGAAGGGTGAGGTTTGAGGAGTGAAAAGGCTTACGCCATGGCCATGGCTTTCTCACTTCACACCTCAAATTTCACACCTCAGCGTAGCGTCTCCCACGCATGTGGGTAAGCAGGGCTGGACGAAGAAGTCGCCTCGACTTCGTGAGACCAGGCCTGCGAAGCACACATCAGGTTCCGCAGGAACCGCCCCGCCGTCTCGGTGGGTCAGCGTGTGACGGCCACTCGCATACACAGGACCATTCAATCCCGGCGTGAGCCCTTGGTGGCTTGGTGTCTTCCATGGTTGAACAGTTTTTAGTTTTTAGTTTTTAGTTTTTGGTTCTTGGTTTTTAGTTTTCAGTTCTTAGTGCCTTTGTGGCTTGGTGTGAGATTGATTTTTAGTTTCAGGTTTTAATCCGTGTCATCCGTGAAATCCGTGTCAAAAACAAAGCGGTCAGCTATTGGCCGTTGGCTCTCTCAGCATCTTCCATCCGATTCACGTTAAAAAGGAAAGAGCCCGTTCGCTTACGATTCCAAGCCGTCATCCAAGTCCAAGGCAGTCAGTGTGATCAAGTTTACTTGAAGAACACTGCCTACCACAGGACGACCTGTCCCTGACAGGTAGCACGCACAGCGTGCATGACGGCAGACCTTCGCACAGACAGAAACTTGAGCAAAAGGCGACAGCCCTCCGTGGTCCCCGTGCCTCCGTGCGAGGAAATAGCTTTTAGTTCTTAGTGCCTTAGCACACGTAAGGTACGACAGGACCGCCCCGCTGCAAGGCGGGTTCAGCGTGGGACGGTCGTTCGCATAGGCAAAACGTTCACATCTGGCGAGAGCCCTTTGCGGCTTGGCGTCTTGAGCGAATCCCATGAGCGGGCGCGAGTAAGAATCCTAATTCGCAGGCACTGCGAATCTCTGTGACACTCAGTATCCTCTGTGGTTGAAAACATGGTTATTGGTTTTTAATTGTTGCTTGTTGCTGGTTTGTTGACCGCTCTGCGGGCTGGTTAAATAGACCCCTCAGTGCTTCGGGGTGACGGCCACTCGCATACACAGGACCATTCAATCCTAGCGTGAGCCCTTGGTGGCTTGGGGACTTTGTGGTGACACCCAATGACAATGGCTCCGAGCATAGGGGCATGGACCGAAAGATAATCCATGTGCCAGCGAAGAGGTTTATGCTGGCGTGCATGACGCTCAATTCGTGCCGTGAGGTTTTTCTGGGCACTGCCTACGTACAGGTAATAGCCCGGCCGGAATTGAAAAAAACCGAGCTTCCCGATGCGAATGTGCATCGCATCGGGAAGCTCGAATAAAGCAATGTATAAACCACAGTCCAGCATCAAACAGCATGGCCAAAGCCCATCCCATAACAAAGAACTAAAAACTAAAAACCAAAAACCAAAAACCAAAAACCAAAAACCGCTTTTAACCCATTCTTTGAACAATCGCCTTGCCAAAGCCTGAGCAGGACACTTCAGTAATATCTTGACGCCCTTCTTTTTTCATCATACGGGCCAGATCATAGGTGACATGCCCGTCTATGATGGCCTGGCCCACGCCCTTGACAATCAAATTTGCCGCTTCTTTCCAACCCATGTGGTCGAGCATCATGACAGCCGACAGAATAATCGAACCAGGGTTGACCTTGTCCATACCTGTGTACTTGGGGGCTGTGCCGTGTGTGGCTTCAAACAGGGCCACGTCTGTGCCAATGTTGGCCCCCGGTCCGAGACCCAGCCCACCGACCAGGGCAATGGCGGCATCTGACATGTAGTCGCCATTGAGATTCGGCAGGGCCAATACACTGTATTCTTCCGGGCGGGTCTGGATCTGCTGGAAGATGGAGTCGGCAATACGATCCTTGATCAGGATCTTGCCTGCAGGCATCTTGCCGTCGAACTCGGCCCACAGAACTTTCTCTGATACAAAGGTATCGCCGAATTCGTCGGCAGCCACTTCATAGCCCCACTTGGCAAACGAACCTTCCGTGAACTTCATGATGTTGCCCTTGTGCACGATGGTCACAGAGGGCAGATTCTGATCCACGGCCCACTGACAGGCCATGCGTACCAGACGCTTGGTGCCTGTCTCAGAAATGGGCTTGATGCCAATACCGCTGTCTTCACGGATCTCGCGACCGGTCATTTCCTTGATCAGGGCGATCACGGCCTTGGCCACATCACTGCCCCGTTCAAAATCGTGGCCTGCGTACACATCTTCAGTATTCTCGCGGAAGATCACAAAGTCAACCTTGTCCGCAGACTTGTTCGGACAGGGTACGCCCTCGAAATATCGAATGGGGCGCACACACGCATACAAATCCATGCGTTGGCGCATGCCCACATTGATCGAACGAAAACGCGGTGTCACACCATCACTCTTGCCGCAGGCATCGCAGGTCTCCCCGTGAAACTGCTGATGGGCACAATGTAGACACACAAACGTTTCCTCACCAATGGGCGTAGTAAACGGGCCCTTGATCGCCACCTTGACATGCTTGATCGCGTCAATGGCTTCCTGGGGCAGCACGTTCTCACCCCCGTACATCTGTAAAGCCTCCAAACCCGCATAAATCGGGCACCACTGGATTTCTCGCTTGCCATCATAGGCCTTGGTCACGGCCGCCTTGACCACAGCCTGCATCACAGGTGTAATATCAATGCCAATACCATCGCCCCTGAGCAACCCAACGATTGGACGGTCACCGACGACCAGCTTCCCATCTTGACTCTCAATCAAATCACCCTCAGGCACCTTAACATGCATAAAGTCAGGCATTATTCTGTCCTTTTATAAAACTCTAAATCATGCGTAAAAGAGTGATTTTAGCACACCTAGGTGAATTGATCAAGGATGGTTCACACGAGGGAAGTGACCATTGATTTCAGCACATATTCGCGGTAGAATGTAACATTCGCCTCAACAGAGGCGATTCCAAAACAAGTTTGAGTGTTACTGCATTGAAGGTTTGACTATGATTATCGGCATACCCAAAGAAATTAAAGATGACGAATATCGCATTGCCCTGCTACCCGTGGGAGCACGTCTGCTAACCCAGAACGGACACCGTGTTTTGATCCAAAGTGGGGCTGGTCAGGGATCAGGATTTGAAAACAGCGACTACACAGCGGCAAGTGCAGAGATTGTGGACAATGCCGAAGCCATCTATGACCAAGCCGACCTTGTGGCCAAGGTCAAAGAACCCCAGCCCAGCGAGATCGGTCAACTACGATCTGGACAGATCCTGTTCTGTTACTTTCATTTTGCCGCCAGCGAAACTCTCACCCGCGGATGTTTGGGCGCGGGTATCACGGCGATAGCCTATGAAACCCTGGAAAGCCCGGATGGCTTGCTTCCCCTACTGACACCTATGAGTGAAGTGGCAGGCAAAATGTCAATCCAGGAAGGCGCCAAGTACCTGGAACGCCCCATGATGGGACGGGGTATCCTACTCGGGGGTGTCACGGGTGTCGCCCCGGCCAATGTCCTGATCCTCGGAGGCGGCGTGGTCGGCACCAATGCCGCACGCACTGCAGCCGGGCTCGGTGCGAATGTCACCCTCATGGACGTTGATCTGAATCGTCTACGATATCTTGATGAAATCCTTCCCGCGAATGTCACGGCCATCTACAGTGACCCGCACGCCGTCGAAAAATACGGCCAGCTGGCAGATCTTGTGGTGGGTTCGGTGTTGTTGCCCGGGGCCCTGGCACCCAAACTGATCCCTCGCTCTCTGTTATCCAGGATGCAGCCAGGCAGTGTGATTGTGGACGTGTGTATTGATCAGGGCGGTTGCACAGAGACCTCCCGCCCCACCACACACCACGATCCCACCTACATGGTGGACGGCATAGTCCATTATTGCGTGGCCAACATGCCCGGTGCCGTGGGACGCACCTCCAGCCAGGCCCTGTGCAACGCGACCCTGCCCTATCTGCATCAACTTGCCGCTCTGGGTGATGAAGCATTCGCCCAACAATCCCCAGGCCACGCCCTCGCCATCAACATGAAAAATGGCACACTCACGAATCAGGCCGTGGCCCAGGCCTTTGATTCAAACCTTTGAGTCAGGACATTACCCCGGACAAAAAAACCCTAAGGCACTGTGTAGTGTCGTCGTTTGATAGGTTCATGAATCACGCCCTGGGCTGTACGAAAGGCCACGGGAAACGATTGCATGGTTGAACTGTCCTTGGGAGAATATACGCCAAAATGGAGATGAGGCGTACTCGAATACCCTGTATTGCCAGACAGGACAATTGTCCCTCACAGCGTCTTGCATAAAGTCTCAAGCATTGTTGTCTTGAGAGGTGACACCGGCCCCCATTAAAAAGCCACGCGCCCGTTCGGTGAGGTGATATCGATTGACAAGTTCCCAAAATTGGGGGCCATGATTGGGCTCCAGCAGGTGCGCCAGCTCGTGAATGATCACGTAATCCAGCACGAAAGTTGGCATTGAAGCCAGTTCATCTGAAATGCGAATGGTACCTCGCATGGAAGTGCAACTGCCATAAGAACGATTTTGCGTGGTCACCCATCGGATAGACTGCCATTGAAGTATCCCATCAAAATACTGTCTGTTAAACCGCAAAGCACGCTTTTGAAGATCGTCATCGCTGAGCACACTGGCCTTTTCATTTTGGTCAATACGTTTAACCAAACTGTCTATGTGGGGCTGCAATTGCTCGTCAGTCATGTGCGCAGGCGCCAGTATCTCAATGCGATCATTGCGTTTACGAGCCTGAATCGTTTTACGCCTCTTACGGCTACGAATTATTTGTATATCCATGTTAGCGCCAGATATTGCCTGGGTTGGCTATTCATTTTCATTCAACTCCAAAGTCCATTGTTTGGCAGCTTGCTGCAAAAGGGCTGGGGCTTGTTTGATGCCTTTGGCTTTCGACATGCCTTTGGGTGTACAGGCTGTGGCGTATTCGATGCCAGAACGTTTGTATTCTTCTTCAGAAAGATTCACCTGTCCTGCAAAAACAGCCACCTTCGCAGATTTATTGTGGCAGGCCTGCAAAACTCCGGATACCACCTTACCGCTCAGGGATTGTTGATCCAGGCAACCTTCACCGGTGACCACCCAGTCGGCCCCTTCAATCGTATCGTGAAAACTAGTACGCGCAAAGACCTGCTCAATGCCCTGCACCAGATTTGCATTAAAAAACACCTTGGCTCCAGCGGCCAATCCACCGGCAGCGCCCCCGCCTGGTATCCCTTGAAGGTCCACTCCCAACTGATCCTTGATCACACTGACAACTTGAGTCAATCCCACCTCCAACAACACCACCTCCGCCCGACTTGCGCCTTTTTGCGGTCCAAACACCTGAGCAGCACCGTGATAACCAAGGACTGGATTGATCACGTCACACAACACATCCACGGACACGGAGAATGGCACAGCCGGTGGCACAATACTCTGGATTCGCAGCAAATTCTTACCCACAGGCTCCAGGGACTCCCCATCATGATCCAAAAACTGCCACCCCAAAGCACTGGCCATACCAGTCCCCAGATCCACAGTGGCACTGCCTCCCACAGTCAAGAGAATGCGATCAGCCCCCTTCTCAACGGCTGCCAAGAGCAGCTGACCCGTGCCCACAGAGGTGGTCTCCATGGGGTTGCGATGTTTGGATTTTAACCGCTGCAATCCTGACGCCTGCGCCATTTCCACAATGGCCGTTTTGTCCTGCTCACACCAGACGTACCCGGCTTTTACACGCCGACCTGGCGTGGGTCCGTTGACCAGCTTGACAATCCATTCCCCACCCATGGGTGTTTTCAGTACGTTGGCAGTACCCTCACCCCCATCTGCCAAGGGCACACACACCAACTCGGCCTCTGAATCCGCCTCCCGAATGCCAGACGCAATTGCCTTACACACAGCCTGTGCATCCAAGCAATCTTTAAATGAATCCGAAGCCACAACAATTTTCATCTGAGCATCCTTTGCAAAGCCATTACTCTAGCGAACCTCTTTCTGTATAACAGAAAGGCCCTGTTGGGTCAACGGGTGCCCGGCCATCACTTTTTCGCTAGCGTCGTCCGCATAGCATGCCCCACACTGATTCCAAGGGCACCTCCAGGACGAACTCATTTGTAACGGTCAGCAAAGCCGCCTCCACAAGTGTGCTTGTCAGCACCGTAGGGTCAAATCCACAACTATCGAATGAGAATCAACTCTTTCTGCGGATCAGAGAGATACTCGGCACCCTGGTCTGTAACCACAACCATCTCCTCGATGGTGGCGACACCTCGATTCGGCACAGTAAGTCTCGGCTCCAGTGTAAAGACCATGTTGGGCTCTAAGGGCTTGAAGGGTTTTTTCGCATATTTCTCCCAAGCCGGACCGAGTAAGGCCGTGCCATCGTGGGCATAACGCCCCACCTGATGGCCCAGACCATGGGGGAAGGGCTCATAGCCATTCTTGGCGAGTACATCCCTGGACAAAGTATCCACATCCAGACCAATTACACCTGGTTTCATGGCCAATCTGGATTGCTCAATCGCCGCGACAATCGTGTCAAAGCCCTTTTGCACGTCGGCTGGCACCCTGTCCTGGCCAGTCTCCATCACATAAAAAGTACGCTGCATGTCCGAACAATACCCATCAACCTTGACACCAAAATCCATATTCAGAATCTGGCCCCGCTCGACGGGTCTGTCCGTGGGGGCATAATGGGCCTCTGCTGTTTCCGGGCCCGTGAATACAGAGGGACACACGTCAGAGTCCCAGGCCGTGTCCAAGCCTCGCTTTTTCACCTGGGCCAGCATGAACGCGGCAATCTCCTTTTCGGTCTTGCCAGGTACAATAAACTCTGTGACCAAGGCAAAGATATCTTGCGTGTGCGAGATGGCCTGGGCAATGGCATTCAATTCAGTCTGGGACTTCCGCTCACGCAGGGCTGATACAATCCGTTCGGCCGAAAGGAGGCGGTCCGCCATGCCAATCTCATCCAGCATGGACTTTAATGTGAGATACATGCCATGCGTCAACCCATCACAGATCTCACTGTCCTCTGAGTAGTTAATGGCAATGGTTGAGGGATTCACCTCTTTCATGAATGATTGAAAGGGTTCCTTGACCCCTTCCACGTACCCGATGACCTCATCGTAAGCCCCTGTCTCCTGCACAGTGATCTGGTCGTACTTGCCCACAATCGCCAGGGTCCGCCCTGTCTTCGTGATCACAAAGGCAGAATGCCAGGTCACAGGTGCCCCGACCAGAAAGGTCAATACGGGATCACCGTTAATCGCACTTTCACGGGTAAATGTCACCCAACAATCCACATCGAATGCCTTGAGCAAGCCCTTGGCTTGATTGACTTTTTCCTTGATGAGCATGAGATACCCTTTTTGAACATGATCGCTACTTACTTGGTTTTTCCATGAATTCGTCTGCCCGCAGATTACCACAAGTCCAGACAATTGGCCAGAACGGAGACATAAAACACAGGGCGATCGCATGTAAAATATAACGCCATTTATCCGCAGATCGGACGGCTTTTTCTGCCGTTTGAAGTGCGTCTTATCTCTCTAAACACCCAATATCCAACACGGAACATCCAATGTCCAAGGAAGGAAGTCGCTTCGCTCCGCCTTTCTCACTCATCCGTTTGCCCCTTTGCCTGGCTCAATGTATCTCCACGAACCCTGGATCAGTGACAGAACCCTGGCATATTCCACGAGATGGTCACGTCCGGTACCACTTCACCCCAGCAAGGCGTCAAGTACCTTGAAGCGGTTGCTACCCTCTTGCTGAGTCAGTGTCTGGCCTGTAAACATATATCATGAGCCCGACTACACTTCAATTATGAATCCACCCAAAAAAAGCGGGCAGATCTAGGATCTGCCCGCTGAATGTTGCTTATTATGGATAGGCTGAAGCTTAGTTTTGGCCGCATCCACCGCCCATGCCCTGACGCATCATACCCACGCCTTGGCCCATGCCGCAACCTTGGCTGGTTTCACATGCAGCGTCTTTTTCCTTGTCACAGGCCTTTTTGCATTCGCCCGCCTTGGGGCAATTTTCACATTTTTGTCCCTCTTCACATTTTTTCTCACATCCCTCGCATTCCCCGCTGGCTTTTTTGGGACAATCTTCACATTTCTGCTCCTCTTGACATCCGTCCTTACATCCCTGTCCTTGGCCCTGGCATTCACCCTGGCCCTTTTCACACATGGCAGCCTTGGGACAGCTGGACTTCGAATTGGTTGTCTGAGCCACAAGAGGAATGATTCCAATGGCTGCAACTACAACGGCAATAATGATAATTGAACGTTTCATAAAATATCTCCTTGGTTTACAGTATAGTATTTGATTACGTTTTCAAATATTACCGTTTAAACGCCCCAATACCCTACCCCCTGCGTTTTTTTCATAAACAAAACTATTTTTTTCGCAGGGCAGCCTTATGGCCTACGTTTATCAGGTGTATACTCAATTTAACCACATAATCAGGAGTACAAAATGTCACAGGCCACACAAACCAGTTTCAATTGGCGGGGTTTCACCTCCATCACAACAGCCCTCTCGTTTCTGGGCCTGGCCTTTACGGGTATGGTCCTCTTTTTTGTGCCACCAGGTCGGATTGCCAACTGGACCGGCTGGACCTATGCAGGTCTTACCAAACATCAATGGACCGGGCTGCATGTCTGGTTCAGCATCCTGTTTGTGGCAATCTGCGTGGTTCACATATTCTTTAACTGGAAGTGCCTGTTAAACTATTTCAAGGACAAAACCCACCAACATTTTGCCCTGAGGTGGGAATGGGTCGCGTCTGCGGGGCTTTGCATTCTCCTTTTGGTGGGCACAATCAGAGATTTCGGTCCATTCGCGTCAGTCCTGGCCTGGCAAGAGTCTATTAAAACATCGTATGATCGCCTGCCTGAACAGGCACCTATTCCCCATGCAGAACTGCTCACACTCAGCGAACTTGCCAAAAAGGTTGAGGGCGTGGATGCTGCCACATTGGAAGCCAATCTCAAGGCCAAAGGTACTGAATTAAACACCCCGAACGAGACCATCGGAGACATGGCTCAACGCACCGGAAAAACTCCGTCAGAAGTCTATCAATTGGCCATTGGCGAAGTCCGTGTACCAGGGCAAGGGCAGGGACAGGGGCAGGGCGGTGGCCGAGGTGAACACGGTGGTGGTATTCAGCGATTTGGGCAGATGACACTATCTGAGTACTGCAAACAAACAGGTCTTGATCTGGCAACAGCCACAGATAAGCTCAAACAGGCAGGATTAACAGTCTCAGACACCATGGTCATGCGAGACATTGCAGTATCAGGCGGACTGCACCCCTCTGACCTCCGTGGTATATTGGAATAGTCCGAAGTGGCAAATGATAAAGCAGAATAGCAGGCCCTGTCATGGGGCCTTCTATCATTGAAGAGTCTAGCATCCATGCTTGGAGAGCCCGATCAGACGCTGCTGTTGATCGGCGGTCAGTAGAGATCTGATGCTTATCACGTAATCTATGGTATGCTGTTCGAATGCTGTCCTCGCAGCAATAAAAGATTCAAGGGCCTGCTCGATAGATTCTGCAGAACTTTGAGTGTCTTGAAGTAGGCTGGACAAGGCTACATGAGCGAGCCTCACCTGTGTCATAAAATCAAGACACTCTGTCTCGAAGTTGGGCGCGATTTGATTGATGGTTTCCTGCTGTGCTTCCGTTAATGATAAGGCTGGAGCCAGAGCACCCTGTCCGTGCATCTGCCGGTGTCGCATGCCCATCATCCCCATACCCCCGCCAGGCCCCATGCCGGGTCCCATCCCCCTGCCAGGCCCCATACCCATACCAGAACCTCGACCTTCGCCACATCGCATGGCATTTGAACAGAGTGCCTTGAGACGAGCGCCTTGACTGACATCGGCAAACTCCCTCATCACCAAAAGGTGACGCAGCGAACGCCGCATGAGCGCGTGGTGTGCCTCCAGAACCAATTGAGCCTGGTCAGAAAGGGCCTCATCCGAAGTTTGCGCATCGGCCACCAAGGTGGCCATGACCAAGCGTGCCTCGTAAAGTGTCAGAAATAGAGCCTGAGCCTCTTCACGAAAGTTCGGGTCTTTGCCGCGGATGTTGCGGCATTGTTGTCTGGACAAATCAAGCCATTGCCGGGCACAGTCCATGGGCCTGTGATCAGCTGATAAGAGATTCCTGCGAACGGCATAGCTCGTAACACCTGCCGCCAGCACCACACCTAGCAACCCAAGATGAAAGAGTTTTCGAGCCATGATTCTACTCCTGCCCCTCTTCCAACAACGGCGATGTCCAGCCCGTGGAAGAGTTCAAGGTCAGTACGTCCAGATACATAGCTTCAGTCACCTGCTGGTCTGAGACAGGGTGGGCTGTGGTTTGCCCCAGCCAGGACCCTACACCCACGCCGATAATAATGGACGCGGCAATACGGATCAGGGCCCTGGGCTGCTGTAGGAAGATAGGAGCATCGGCCTGAACCTTGCTCATAATTCGATTTGTCAAGTCAATATCGGGCGAATCCACAGCCCATTGGCCCAACACATCCCAGGGCTCCTTCAAGGATTGGAGCCTCTGAGCGCATGACTCGCAACCGGCCACATGGTCTGTTAAATCCCGGTCCAGGGTTGGCTGGGCCAGTATATTGAGTAATTGTTTGTCAGTTAGATGGTCCATATGATCACGTCTTTTCTATTTAAACGACTGTCTTGCCGGATTCCTGCGATTTATTTGTCGATTTATCAGAAAATGCGGCCAGCCCCTGCCTCAACTTGCGATAGGCCCTGACCAGCAGAGATTCTATGGCAGACACGCTGGCATCCATAATGTCTGTAATCTGCCCGTGCGAATGCCCTTCAAAACGGTGGAGAATGACTGCCAGACGCTCGCGTTCACTCAATTGGTCCAGGGCCTCGTAAACGGCCTGCTGCAATTCTTTCACTTCCTGGGCATGCTGCGGATTGCCCTCTGACGACACGTCCCCTGCCAGGGCGTCATCCGACAGCTTCGCACGCCGCTGAAGCTTGCGCAATTCATCCATACACAGATTGACCACAATCCGATAAAACCAGGTGCTGAACTTCGCATCCGGCCTGTATTGGGGGGCCGCTCGATTCACACGTAAAAAGGCCTCCTGCACCACATCCTCTGCCAGATGCCAGTCCCCCACCGACCGAAACGCCAGGTGCAGCGCCCGTTGCTGATGGCGACGAACCAGCTCGGCCAAGGCCTGGGTACGTCCCTTGCCAACCTCGAGTACCAATTGCTCGTCAGATTTCAATCGCCACGTGGTCATACCATACTTTATCACAAGCAAGACGCCTTTGCCACCCCAAGGCTCGCTGCAGATAGGCCCGCTCAATTTGTACAGATCTCCGGGCCAAAACGACAAATAAACCCCTGCGCTCCTTAAACCTAAGCTGCACAGGGGTAGTTTTCCTGATTTAATTATGAGTAAACTGGCTTAAGGACTCAGAGACCGGCTGGCCTGAACAGTCCCTCCAAACACACCAAGATTACATCTATCTCCACTGGGTTCTGTTTCCAGAAAGTCATCAGAATTTGGATCTGCCATATCAATCAATGGGCTGGTGACAGCATCAAGCACCCAGACCATTTCATTGGGATCATAACGCCCAGCCTCTGACTGCGGATGATAATCGCCTGGCAACCAGATGTCATCAACGATCTCTACAGTGTCATTAGTATCCCAGATACCTTCGAGTGCAAATAAGGGATCAACATTGATGATTTGGTCACCTTCGATACCCCCCTCTACCAAGCAATAGTTGAAAAGCCCGGCCTCTCCAGACTCAATGTAAACAGTATCAGGCACATTATTCCATAGCACGCAATTGACCAGAGAAGGAATACTATCCCAACTTATCAATCCTCCTGTATTAGGATCAAAACCGTTATTGGCAATTGTACAGTTGATTATATCAGCCAAGCTATTATTCAGCATAACGCCACCGCCGAGATTACCAGATACCAAACAATGTGAAATGGTTGGGCTGGCATCATCACAGAGAAGCCCCAAACCCACGCTTCCTGAAAGCGACAATCCTGACAATACACTGTTAGCATCTTGACCTCTATTTATTGTGATAGCGGGCACCTGGCCAACAGGCGTAATCGTAGGCAGCCCCATATAATTGCTATCCACGAGCCATTGCCCTTGGATCTGTAATTGCTTATACCCAAAATTCACACTCTCTTCATAAAGACCTGCGCCAACAATGATTGTCACGTCATCCAGAGCCACGTCAATTGCATCCTGGATAGACTGCCAAGGTCGTTCTTCGGACCCATTAGGCACAGGGACATTGGCGTCGGGGTCATTGGGATCTGGGGCATTGACATAAATGGGGTCCAGTGCACTGACAAAATTTGCACACAGAGTCAGAGTGCTGTCCACATACACTGTTGTAGCCAAAGCATTCGAATCTGCAACATATCCAGCATCCACAGCAGTACCTGTCCATCCCAAGAAAAGACTGTTCCCATCCATTGGCTCGGCTTCAACCGGCACAGTGGCTTGGTAGACACAGCCATGAATTCCTTCGCCAGGCACAATGACAGATCCACACAATGTGGACGATATAATCAGTTGTGGCAGAGTTGCATTGGTAAAGATAATCTCCTCTCCAGAGCCAATGCCGGCAGGGTTTTGGGCCTGAGGAATCACATGATAGTCAGCTCCCGGCTCCAGGTTTTCCATTAACTCGGAAAAAGACCACGATGTTCTCAGAGAATCCACCCAAGGTGTACATTCTTCTCCTGCCCCTTCTTTCCAGTATTTAAAGCGCGTTTGACAGGCAATCCCACCGTCATTCTCAATAAAACCTCTAAAAAGAACTCGAGGAGGATCCAGATCGTAAATTGACACGGTCTTTATTTTTGGCGTCCGTACAAACTTGGCAATTAACGTATAATCTGAATCTACCAGTACGGTCGTGGTCTCAGCCAAAGGATTGGCGACCTTGCCCGCGTCCACAGCAGTACCGATCCATTCATAGAAAATAATATTATCTGTCCACCCATACTGACGGGAATAGTCTTCGGCCTTTGCTGTAATGGGCACAGTACTGTAAGCGGCACTATCATATTGAATATACTCATATTTTCCCTCTCCGGGCGTCACCACACTGCCCCAGAGAGTAGAGCCTATCAATAGACTATGCTTGGCCTGAGCGTCCATTCCTGTGGAGTCATGCGATAACACGTCACCAAACGTGGCTATCAAACCAGCCACAAGGGGCTCCAAAGTGTCGGAATCCAGAATACTAAAGACGAGTTGATCTAAACCGAACGGCCCACTTGTCACACTTGCCACAATGTCGTACACAAATGAAAGCATGCCATTTTCGGATCCTTCAAAATCTGCAAATGTAAATGTGGGAGTGACCAGAGGATCTTCATCAATCCGAAGCACATAGTTCCCTGCGCCATTGAGGTTCCCTTCCACAGCATTCACACTTCCTGGATTCAAGCTGGTATCAAACATACCTGGCGTTCCACTCTCAAAACCCTCACCCATCCAGCCAAAGAACACATCATCCAGCAACACCCAGGAATCCCCAATCACACCGGAATTGTCATACAAAGCCACTTCCAACTGAAAATCAGCACCATTAAGACCTGACAGGTCAATAAAGATGTTATTCGGATCGGCAATAACGATCGGCGAAATAACGGCGGTACAGAACAAAACGCACAAAAATCTGCGAAGTAATTTATTCATAATCATAATGTTCTCCTGTTATGTATTTATTTCACGTATCCAAATATATTCGATCTCGTGGCATCTTTCTGCCAACCATGATTTAGTGTGCTAGACCATATACCGTTGCTGTGAAGGTGAATCGCTCACGTGCAGGATTCGCAAAGAAAACTCGCGTGTTAACCGTTTCACCAGGAGACAACTCACCCTCTTCCAGCAAACTGGTAATATCATAAAAAGGATGGCCATCTTGGGTCATTCCGTCAGAATTAACAAGAGTCACCGCCAACGTACTGATTGATTTGACCGCAAATCGTACAGGTGTACTAATGACCTGATTCGAGATATTGCTTAAGGTCACTGTAACACTTGACTGATCAGTTGCCCGTAAATGCCTTAATTCACTGAAAGAGATCTCAACCAGATCACTTATATCCCCTGCATAGATCAGAACCGTTTCTGTATCCGTATCCTGGAACCCGTCGTCATCTATTGTTCGCAACTTGACGAGACCCGCATGCTCTACCCACCATACGTGTGTGCAGACAGGATCAACCGTACTAAAATCGTATATACCGTCGTTATCCCAGTCCCACTCGTACAGGACAATACTGCTATCAGAATCATGGGAATTGCTGGCGTCAAAAGAAACCGCCTCTCCAGTATTGCCCTGATAAGGACCACCGGCATCGGCCACTCGAGGAACACCACTCATCTCGACCAAGGCAGTGTCCGTATCGATAAATCCCTGATTGTCAGAAACCCTTAACCTGATGTTACCCGTGAATTTGCTACTCCATGTGTGCGAACAGGTTGCCTGAGCAGTACTGTAATCGTATGTACCATCACTCTCCCAATCCCATTCATACAAGACAATACTTCCATCAAGATCATAAGACTTTGACGCGTCAAGGATGATTGGAATCCCTGCCATTCCCTGATAGGGACCATCAGCATCAGCCACTGGAAGAACCCAATCCACTATTGTCACAGTTGTGTATTCATCCTCATACTTACCGAAACTATCCATCACACGAAGGCCAATGTCATAAACTGTGCCAATAACCGCACCAACAGTAATTGCCGGCGTACTACTCAGGCTATCGCTAAAGTCGCCATCGTGATTAAGATCCCAGGCATAGGTAATACTGTCACCAGGATCCAGATCACTGGAGCCTGTGCCATTCAATGTGATCGTCGAACCGGGTAATGCGGTATAGGGTCCCCCGGGATTCGATGTGGGAGTGTGATTGCCAATCTCAACCGTTGAATAATCAACATCAGAACAGCTGTCATAATGGACCCCTTTGATGTCTGAAGGCGCATCTGTCACCCTCAATCCAATGACACCTTTGTAGACAATATTCCATATCCATTCCGGCTTTACACCCACAGCATCAGAAGACTGCCCAAAGCAATCATTGTCGTCTGTTCCAAACAGACCATCATTGTCAAGATCCCATTCATAACTGATGATCTCATTGTCAGGATCCCTGGACTTAGATCCATCCAGCATAACCGGTACGCCAATCCAGCCCATGTAAGGGCCACCGGCAAAGGCATGAGGGCAATGAGGCGGCTCGTGCACATCAACTTGGCAGACCGTTATATCCGTCAATCCGCCAGAGGGATTGTCATCAATGACTCGAAGGGTCACTGGATAAAGCCCTATCCAGGGAAAACCACCAGGAATGGAGGCTGTGGGACCAACTATTTCAAAAACACCATCATTGTCCAAGTCCCATTCATAACTGACAATACTCCGAGCACTGTCTGGATGGTACGAACAGGTCCCATCCAAATTAATATCTTGATTGAGCATATATTCCTGCTCATCATCATCGCAAATAACAGCCACTGGCGGAATAATAGTCACACCTTTTAACAGAACCAGAACTCGCCAGCCAGTACAGAAAGCATCTCTAACTGGATTAGGACCGGATATATCATCCCAACTGCCATCTGCCTGCTGAGTCGCCACACAATAAGAAGCCAAACCCTGCTGTGATTGGCCTAAAGGCGTGGAATACCAATCGAAGCTATTGGCGTCTTGTCCGGGAGGAACGGCAGCATAATTATACTCGGTAATTTTCGCAATATCAGGTTGACGACACGCCTTCATGACACCATACATACCGTAACTATTTCCGTGCAGTTTGGTGTAATTCCAACTACCTCCATTATCATTCCAATGACGATATATGAACCCGATCGCCGATTCCACCTTGGAGTCTGTCAGAGGTGTGCCCAGAAACTTATGGCAGATGATGCCAGCAGCAGCTTTTGTCACATTCAAATAAGATGTTGGAGAGGCATAGCCAAAAGCTCCGTGATTACTGTTTGCACCGGTATATTGCAAAGCATTCAAATATAAAGCCAATTCGTCACGCACAAACTGAGGTACATTGGCATCCATGTTGTCTTCGGCAGCTGTCATTCCCAAAGGCGGCCATTGTGCTGTGGACATATCTGCATTACCATAGTTGGCGTGATATCGCCATCCTCCCCGATGATAAGAGGATGATGACTCAACCTGTCCCCAGGCAAAAAAATCCACCATATCCTGAACAATGTCTTTATAGAATCTTCCATACACGTTGGCTCCACCTACACCTGCAATGTTGTTACCTGCACCGCTACTGGCCAGTGCAGTCAGACATATACCGCCTATATAGGTCTGACGACTGTCAGAAAGATTTGAGCTGTAGTTAGTTACTAAGCCAATGCCATTACCATTTGTGTCCGGATCACCAGCCGACTGCACACCAATATTAAAAGAATAGGTGTGAGTGAGTAGATAATTCAATGCTCGCTGCACTGTTTCAACATAGGGATCACTGTCATAATCTTT
>Ga0307990_1001693_pt1 | contig 18282 bp, 15 predicted proteins | sample EllFjometagen129_FD_203168 | JGI IMG/M metagenome (GOLD analysis project Ga0307990, IMG submission 203168) | Marine microbial communities from Ellis Fjord, Antarctic Ocean - #129 | ecosystem: Environmental > Aquatic > Marine > Unclassified | place: Southern Ocean | collected 2014-10-08
GACATGGAGACCTTTTTTTCTATGATTGAAAAGCCCCGTGGAGTCCATCTGTGCGGCAATCCGGATTGGGATTTTCTTCTTAATCAAGACTTAGATGTGTTATCACTTGATGTTTATACAAACGGAGAGGTTTTTCCAAACTACGTAAAATCGATTAGAAAAACTTTAGATCGTGGAGGGATTATTGTGTGGGGCATTGTTCCTACCAACTTTGAGCCATATGAGAAAGAAAACATGACATCCATGGAAAAGCAGCTTGAGAAAATGTGGCAATTTTTACAAAAAAAAGGGATTGATTTTGAATTACTCTTAGATAGGAGCATGCTTTTTCCTGGTACCTGTTGTCTCGTTAATCCCGACGGTGAAAAGACAGTAGAAAAGGCCTTCAAAATGATCACCAATCTCTCCGAGAAACTCCGCGAAAAGTACAGATTGGACTAAACCGCTTCGTGAAAATATTTCCTACCCGCATAACTTCTTAACCTTGTGTTTTAAACAAAGTCAGAAAAATACGGTCAGGCATTGACCAATCTTCCATTTTTATGCCGTTTCCCTTGCACTATTATTCCCTTGACAAAGAGCTTGTATACAGTATACAAGTTACAGAAGTAAAAATCTCAATCCTGAGAATTTTTTCTCCTTAAGGGATTTATAAAATAATTGTTAAAAAGATTGTAACTACACAGGTGGTTAGTCTGAAGGTCCCGCTAAAGGCGGGATTAGGAAAAACCGAAATACGGCTCGTTCTGAAGCCATGTTTGGTGCGAGAATCTACTCTATTTCCACCAAAGTGAGTCAATCGTGCTTTTTGGACTACTTCAGCCTTCAGTCTAAACAGCTTCAACCTGACTACGTGAGTAGTCACAAAAGAATAAACAAAGGAGGTTTAAATGGAAATATTTAAGGACATGACTATTCTTTCGCTTGAGCAGGCCACAATCCTCCCATATCTTACATACAGGCTTGCCCAGGATGGAATGAACGTTATAAGGATGGAACATCCAGTATACGGCGATCCTAACCGGATGATAGGGGAAAATTACCTTAAAGAAGAGAGAATGAACACATATTACCTCTGCATAAATGCAGGGAAAAAGGCAATAACCCTTAATTTGGCGGAAGAAAAGGGTAAAGATATACTTAAAGAACTTATTACAAAATTTAATGTAGATATCTTTGCTACCAATCAATTGCCAAAGAATTATGAAAAACTTGGTATAGACTATGAAACATTGAAAGGAATTAAATCCGATATGATCTGGTTGGGCATGACAGGTTTCGGCCCGGACAGCAATGAAGCGGCATATGAGCCGATACTGGAGGCGAGGTCCGGTTTAATGGAGTTGACCGGCGAGAACGATGGCGCACCCCAGTCACTCGGCATACCATTGGCTGATATGGGAACGAGCGAGCATGCATATGGGCTCTTGATGAAGGCCCTCTTCACAAGGGAAAAAACAGGCCAAGGTTCCAGAATCGATATATCCATGCTTGAATCAGCAACATCCTGGCTCACAGTGGCGATAACATTAACCGCCACATTTAATCAAAAGATAACAAGACATGGGAATACCCATCAATTTTTTGCCCCTGTATCGGTCTTTAAGACAAAAACCGGTTATGTCTACATGGCAGTCGGCAATGACAGACAATGGAAGGCAATGGTAAACCTTCCACTTTTTAAATCCTTGGATAAGCCGGAATATGAAAAAAATGAAGGCAAAATAAATGATGTGGACAATCTGAACAAAGCCATAAGTGAAATATTGTCTACTGTTACCTCAGAGGAACTCATAGAGCTCTTTAATCAGATAGGATTACCTGTCAGCAAGATAAATGATATTCCTGCGGTATTGCAAGATCCTCTAATAAAAAAGAGGCTTCTTAAATCCAAGGACCCTAAATCCGGGCTGGAGCTTACACTTGCGCCGGCACCCTTTGTAACAGCATTCCTAAAAGATTCTGACAATGGCCTAACATTCCCTCCAAGGTTCGGGGAGCATAACAGTGAAATATACTCTAATATTCTCGGCTACCCTGAAAACGATTTGACCATGTTCAAGGAAAAAGGGATTATATAGGGTCCGAGAGACATGATTGTATGACCTTAATGACATTTAAAGAATATAAATATCAGTATATTGTGGTTGAACTATTAGAAACTTAATTAAAAGGGGGAACAAAAATGAATAAGTTTGATTATCTAATCCCAACCTCCATTCAGGAGGCTATCTCCCTTCATGAAAGCCATGGGGAACAATCAAATTACATTGCCGGCGGGACCGATGTAATGGTCAAAATCAAGCAGGGAAAGATCAACCCTCTTGTTTTAATTTCCTTAACGCGCCTTAAAGGCCTCGACCATATTATCTATGAAAAAGGGGAATTGAGAATTGGCGCCATGGTTACTCATAGGATGTTGGAGCTCTCTCCGGTCATCAGGAAGGAATTCCCTATTTTGATTGACGCTGTGGAAAATATAGGATCTGTTCAGGTTCGCAATGTGGCGACAATTGGAGGCAACATCGTTAATGGAGTTCCATCGGCCGATGGCGCTATTCCCCTGCTGACCCTGGGGGCCCAGGTCAGGACAGTTGGCCCGGAAGGTGAAAGGACCGTGGCCCTCGAAGATTTCTTTGTTGGAGCTGGAAAAACTTGCCTTAAGAGCGGAGAAATTCTCTCTGAGTTTGTTGTTCCTGAGCTTCCCGCCCATTCAGGAGCCGCCTATTGGAAACACACACGTAGAGGCGCTATGGAGCTGGCTATTCTTGGAGTGGGTGTTTTGATTAGTCTAAAAGATGATATGAAAACTTGCGCCGAAGCAAGGATAGGCCTGGGGGTTTTGGCTCCAACGCCCATGCGGGCTAAGAAAGCCGAAGCCATACTTAAGGGAAAAAAGGTGGACGAAGAGACACTGAAAGAGGCAGGTAGTACTGCTGCCCAAGAATGCAAGGCCAGAGACAGCATTCGGGGAAAGGCCTGGTATAGAAGGGGCATGGTGGAGCTCTTCGTGCGTAGAATGGGAACAGTTGCGATGGAAAGGGCAAGTTAATAATTGGAGGTACGTGGATGAAAAATATATCGGTTACTTTTACTTTAAATGGCGATTTGGTAACGGCTGAGGTACCGCCGAACTGGACACTTTTGAAGACATTGCGCGAATACTTTGAATTAACCGGCCCAAAGGAGGGATGTGGGGTAGGTGAATGCGGGGCATGTACAGTCATTATGGATGGGGATGCCATAAACTCGTGCATCTATCCAATACCTGAAGTAGAGGGTAAGACGGTTACAACTATTGAGGGGGTGGCTGATAAGGATGGAACACTTCATCCACTTCAGAAGGCCTTCCTTGAAAATAACGGCGTTCAATGTGGATTTTGTACATCAGGGATGATTATGTCGGCAAAGGCGCTTCTGGATCAAAACTCTGAACCAACGGAAGATCAAATCAGAACAAGCATAGCTGGTAATTTATGTCGATGCACCGGGTACGTTCAGATTGTTGATTCTATAGAGAAGGCTGCAGAAATGATTAAAGAAAAAAAATGATTGTCATAGGAGGAAGTTATGTCCGATCTTCTGTATGTAGGAAAAAATGTTCCCAGGACTATAGAGGTTGATAAGGTAACAGGCAGGGCTATCTATATCAATGATCTAAAGCGACCGGGGATGCTTTACGGGAAGATACTTTACAGCAAATATGCCCATGCAAGGATTAAAAATGTTGATATTTCCAAGGCGGAAAAGCTGCCTGGCGTGAGGGCTGTATTGAGTGGCTACAATATCCCGGATGTAAGGGTTGGATTCTTGAAGGATCAAACAGTGCTTAAGAAGGGTATAGTTCGCCAGTTTAGAGATGAGGTTGCAGCCGTTGCTGCAATCAGCGAGGAAATAGCAGAAGAGGCCTTAGGATTAATTGAGGTAGAATATGAAGAGCTACCGGCGGTTTTTGATCCAATTGAGGCGATGAAAGAGGGGGCAACCCTTGTTCATGAGGTGGATGTTAGAGGTAAACCTGTAACAAGTAATATAATACCTCTGCCATGGAAATTTAAGGCTGGAGATATAGAGCAAGGACAAAAAGATTCAGCATACGTGGTGAAAGACAGCCTGACTACCACATGGATCAATCAGTGCTGTATGGGAACAAGTGGGTGCGTAGCCGAGTTTGATATGAATAATAACCTGACCCTGTATAACCAGACAAATGTTCCTTTTTTAGATAAACAGAGGATTGTGGAATACTTTGCCGGCATTGGTCTTAAAGGACAGAATGTGCGGGTTGTGAACGTTACTGTAGGAGGAAGTTTCGGAACTAAACTGGATACGGATATCTACGAATTTATAAGCATACAGCTTGCCCTTAAAACCAGAAAGCCCGTAAAGGTGCTGTTTAACAGGGAGGAAGAGTTCCAGGCATTGCCGCCAAGACAACCGGCAAGGTTTACCATAGAACAAGGGTGTGACAAAGAGGGAAGGCTTACCTTTAGAAAGTCTGAAGCTATCCTGGACAACGGCGCTTATACCTCCTGGGGCGTCACTACGCCGTCTGTTATGATGATGCCCATGTCCTCTCTTTATCGTGTGCCTAACGTCTCTTTTGAGGCTACCTGCGTCTATACTAACAATATTTACTGCCAGGCCATGAGGGGTTACGGGAATCCTCAGGCTACATTTGCCGTAGAAGTCTCGATGGACAGGCTGGCGGAAAAGGCCGGCATTGATCCAGCGGAGCTAAGACTCATAAATTCTAATCAATCAGGCGATATAACGCCAATGAGGCTTAAAATAACCTCATGTGGATTGGAAGAATGCATAAACTCCGTAAAGAAAAAACTCGATTGGGGTGGTAAGAAGAAAAAACAGAAGAGTAGGGGTGTTGGAATGGCATCCCTTATTCATGTTGCCGGCGGTGCAAGGGTATACCTGTCTGATGGTCATGGTATGATGATTAAGATTGATCAGAATGGGCATGTAGATGTGCTGGAGAGCGGAACTGATCAGGGCCAGGGATCTCCAACAGTGATTTCTCAAATCATTGCAGAGGCGCTGGGCTTTAAACCCGAGGATATTTCCTTGACCTTTGGAGATACAGGTTTGTGCCTATGGGACGCAGGAACACATGCAAGTCGTCACACATTTATGGCTGGAAATGCCGCAATAAGGGCCTGTGAAAAGGCAAAGAGGCAAATTTTAGAGATTGCTGTGGAAAAAATACCCGGACTCATTAAGGGTAATTTTAAGCGCAAAAAAAGAAAAGACCCGGATTTTGTCGAGCCCGACCTTGATTACAACCTGATATCAGGCCCTGAGAAGCTGGATATAAGAGATAGGATGGTTTTCCCAAAAGCTGCGCCTGATCATCCTTACTTCAAGTTTGAGGTCAGCGATATCCTGAGGAGCGGACTTCATGTAGGGGTAGGAGAAAGCAAGGTAGTAGTAGCCGATGCCTTTTATGATCCCCCGACAGAGAACCTGGATAGAGAAATGAAGGGCAATTTATCTCTCACCTATGCATTTGGCGCTACCGGTGTTGAAGTTGAGGTGGATGAGGAAACCGGAAAGGTTAAAATCCTTAATCTCTTTGCTGCCCACGATGTGGGAAAGGCAATAAACCCAACCCTTGTAAAGGGTCAAATATACGGTGCGGCTTATATGGGAGCGGGTTATGCCCTTACAGAAGAGATGTTGGTGGAAAATGGAAGGGTTATGAACCCTAATTTTCGAGATTATAAAATGCTTACCGCCAAAGATATCATACCGGTGGACCCGATTTTGATTGAAACGGACGAAAAGGATGGACCATTTGGGGCAAAGGGGATAGGTGAACCCGGACTTGTTCCCACTGCGCCGGCTATTGCAAATGCTATCTATGATGCCATAGGGGTAAGGATAAACGATCTTCCTATAACACCTGAAAAGATAATTACCGCACTGAAGGAAAAAAAGAAGCAGAATTAGAGTGGTTATACATTGAATAATCAAGACATATTTTTTTAAAGCAAGACCGTGGGCCTATTTTTTTTGACCCGCGGTTTTTTTTGAAAAATCAATGGAACTTAATCAATTAAAAATATTTTGTGCCGTAGTTGAACGTAAGAGTTTTTCAAGGGCAAGTGAGGCGGTTTTTTTAAGCCAGCCTACCGTAAGCTTCCAGATCAAATCACTGGAGGATGAGTTGGGAACCATGCTTTTGGATCGTCGAGGTCGGGGGGTTACCACCACGAGAAGCGGGAAAGAATTGTATAAATATGCCCGTAGAATTCTTCAATTATCTAACGAGGCCATCCAGTCAATTGAACAACTAAAAGGATTGATTAAAGGGGAATTGGCTATAGGAGCAAGCAACATTCCAGGAGAATATATACTCCCTAAAATGTTGGTGGAATTCAAAAAGATACACAACGGCATTGATATAAATCTGGTTATTGGAGACAGCAAGGACATTGTTGAAAAGGTGTTAGACAATGAAGTGGAAATTGGGGTAGTTGGAACAAAAGAAAGAGAAGATAGCAAATTGATTTATGACAGCTTCACCACTGACAGGCTTGTGTTGGTTTGCCCTGCAACATTTAACTGGTTTAAGCATGATGTTATAACAGCAAAGGAGTTAAAAAACGTACCGTTTGTATTGCGTGAGGGAGGCTCCGGCACAAGGGCCACTGTAAAGTTTAAATTGCAGGAAATAGGAATAAAAGAGAACGAACTTAACGTTGTAATGAGGCTGGGAAGCACATCTGCGGTAAAAAAAGCCGTGGAAAGCGGCGCTGGTGTATCACTAATTTCTGAACGATCAATAGAAAATGAAATAAAGGCAGGCTCTCTTAAAAAAATATCAATTCAAGACATGGAGTTTGCAAGAGAATTCTTTATCATATATAAGCGACAGAAATCTCATTCTCCGGCGACAAAATCTCTTTTACAATATTTAGAAGATAAAAAGTAACTTCAGACATCGTAATCTGTAGCGTATAATGGTGTAATATTTTGCGGGGATGAAGCCTCTTGCCACATTTCGAGCAACGATAAATTCGATCTCCATCAAGAACAAAATCTTGTTGATCACACCAGTCGTCCATATTCTCTCCCACGGAAGGCGATTTGTTTTAGAACAAGCAGAACAAGCCGCCGATAGAAGGTTCATTTAGGGCCTGAAAACGCGATTATATGCCCCACTTTGGGCTCCCTTTGTATCCTTCCTCCAACCATTTCAATCCGTTACCATCTCGACCCTTCTCTTACCTGGAAGTATTGCTCTTTAGTCATTAGTCGAAATGCGACCCTGAATCTTTACATTGATCATCTCAAGGGCTTAAAAAGATACTCAAGCCCATTCATTTTCACTTCATACAAGATGTTTAACATACGGCCCAATTCCCCTTCCGGAAAGCCTTTTTTCGCAAACCATATGACATAAGGCTCGGGAAGATCGATGAGTAGACGCCCCTTATATCTCCCAAAGGGCATTGGTGTCTTAGCAAGTTTCAATAACACTGCAGAATCTGGTGTTTTCTCTTCCATTAAAGTATCCTTGAATCAAGTACTATGACGGCAAATCCCCCTTTGGCAGTCTTGTTATATCATAAGAGATCAAACGGACAAGTGACCCCTTTCTTGTTCTGCTTGAGCAGGGTTACGCATGCAAACCAATCATTATCCGTAACGGCGACAAAACCTTTCTTTTCCTATTTCCTGGAACGTTTACAATCTAACAAGAGTCAAACGGAGATTTGACCCTTTCCTGACCTATATTGATGCCCGTCCCTGTCTCCCTTGATTCTTCTGATTTTAAAATTGATAGGAAAAGCTTAGTGCCCCGAATATGTCGGCCTTGTTCTGTGTTTCAAATTCTTTTGTGCGGAAAATTTGAGTGTAACTCAGTCTAAGCTTGTTAATCTTAACCGCGATACCTGCCTGCAAATCACCGACAAAATATTTTTTATCAACAGAATGGCTGCTGGAAAAACTGTTTCCGTCGAGAAAAACATTACGGAGAACGGCTCTGCCCTCCAGCCCTGTAAATAGGTACCAGTTGAACCCTGTTTTACGTCGAAAATATCCGCCTCCAGGCAGGCTTGGTCTGATTCGGGGAGGCCCGAAGTCATCCTTAAGATCAGGTCCAAAACGTATTATAAATCCCGAAGCTGCATGAGTGAAAACATTCCCAATGCTTCCTCCGAAATGAGGAATTACATCCATTCCGAGCCCATGAAAAATATTGCTTCGGCCAAAACGGCGTGCCTGTTCATAGTAAAGAACAACGCCCGGTTCATTATCCAGTTGATTATCCCAGCCTTGAGGCACCTGCAAGCCGAAGGCGGAATGCCAGAAGGTCTGAACCTCTTCCGCTCCTGAGCAAGGACCTATAATTCCCACTTCCAGTTCAAGTTTATCATATCGCTTTAATCCCTGGTTTGCTACTAATCCGAATCCCACATAAAGCCAGCCGGCATAGGGCCTGTCATCTGTTACCAGTCCTGACGAAGCGGTGTTTTCCGGGGTATAAATATTTTGTCCCAGAGAAAAACTCGCACGTGCCTTAAGCGCATTTTCAGGGTGCTTTAATGCTTTTTCAACGCTGAACCAGGGGATTTTGTCAGCTGCATCCGTAATCCATTTGATAGGCTTGCTGAGGTACTGCAGGCGAGTGCCGTGTGTGAAGTGCCTATCCGTTCCCCCTCCAAAAAAATCATTTTCAAATTGGATAGTTACAATGTATCCATCCTCATCTTCAGCGCTTGAGGTTCCGGTACAGGTACCTATAAATAAAAAACATAATCCCGCTATAATTATTTTTTTAATTTCCATAGCCTGGCTATGTAATTTTTTTTAACATTTAAATCAAGCAATTGCTGTCCAAAATAGTACTTTTTACCGCTGCCTGACAAAACATTCTGCGGGATTTGGCCATACCCCTCTTTCTTAACCCTGTAAATTATGGAACATTTACGATCTAACAAAAGTAAAACGGAGACTTGATAATGGGAGCCCATTCCATTTTTGCTGCCTCAAGGAACGTTAAGCACTTTCCGATCAAAGTCACTTTCATAGCGTTATTTAGTTATTTAAGGATTGCCCCGCCACAACTCCTTCGGGTCCGTTAAGGTCTCTCTATAAGTTCCAGATAAACGTTATCAGGCCCAAAGCAAAAGGCGATTTTTATTCCAGACGGGGATTGAGTTAAATCGACAGGAAAAATGAACCCCTTTTCTTTCAGTCGATTGATCAGTTCCTCTATATTTTCAACTTCGATGCCGATGTGATCAATGCTTGCCGTCTCTGGATTCGGTTTCTCCACTGCCGGAGGGACATGCAGAATGGATAATTTGGATTTGTCGCCTAAGGACATGATTGTCAGTCTTCTTCCCACGCTCTCGATTTTTTGGATCACCTTTGCCCCGAAAAAACTTTCGTAGAACTCGATCGTCTTAGCTGGGTCACTTGCATGAATGTGCACAAGATCGATACTCGCCATGAAAGCCCTCCTTTCAAACTAAGAAACATACAATCTCTCCAAGAAAAATCAAGTATTTTTATCAGAGAGCCGAATTATACCGCTGTGTAGAAAAATGCACCCCACAAATTTATGACTATAAGTCAATACGGCGGCAATGTTCCCTATTATAAAAAATTCCTTGACTATTGTAATGAATTAAAGAAATATTCTATTAAACACTACCTCATGAAATATAAAATGGCGGAGATATAGATGGTTGAAAAAGAGCTCGATAAACGTTTTGGAACCATAGCTGTGAAAAAGGGATTCATCACCCAAGAGCAGTTCATCCAGGCTTTTAGAATACAAATAGAAGAGAATTTAGAGAAAGGGGAGCACAGGCTCATTGGCGCAATACTGCTTGACCAGGGAATCATGACCATGCAGCAGATCGATGAAGTGATAGGGATGTTTGGAAAAAATCGAAAGTAATCCTCTATAATCCTTAAACCCCCTTACCTAACTCATACATAGATTAACAAAACAAGGTTTTCAAAATACTGATGGGTTAAATGCTAAAGGCAATGATTATATAAATTCTTATAGGTGGTTCATGGTAATTAGACAATGCCACCCTGATATCACAAAAGAAGTTCTCCTGTGCCACCCTTGAAAAACGATCAAATGAATCGGATGTAACTAATCGACTTTTTGAATTCATCACCAATATGTCTGAACCTGAAAGGATAGAACTCTGAGAGAGGGTAGAGGAATGGTACCCGGCAAACAAACGAAAAACCCCCGATGGTCCTACCTTATACCTGTCAATTATGTCATCCGGGATACAAAGAAAAAGGGCTTAGTTGGATCGGATTCAGTCCTTGACATAAGACAAATGGAGTAATTTTGTTTTGGATAACAAAAGACACTTTACATTTAAGCCAGGTAGTTTGTTCATAATCAAAGGTTGACACCCACCTTCTCTTTTTACCCTCACCATTAACAGTTACTTATTTATTTATGACCATCCCTGTCTCCACGTCCCTGTCTCCCCAATTTTTTTCATTGCCGGCACCGGGTGGTTCCAGGGATGAGTCCAACAGCCGAGGCACTGGTTAGAAATTGGCCACGAGTGCCACCGACAGAATGGAATCGGTATCATCCAGGGTTGAGGGGACCGGCTTATTATCGTATTTGATCAGGTAGCTCGCCTTGAGCGAGAAAGAGTCGCTGATTGCCGAGATCAACGCTGTTTCGGAGTTGATGTTGTAGTTGTCGCTGTCACTGAAGTCGTGGAGGTACTCAAGGGACTGAGAAAATCGGTTTTTCTTGGTAAAGGCGTATTCGTAAACACCAAAGAGGCGCCCCTGGAGGTAGCTGCTGTCGGTGTCATCGATGTATTCCTCCATAGCATAGTTAATGCCCGCCTCACCAGTGAGGAAGTGTTTGGGGCCGCTGAGGTATTTATACCCGATGGCAGGGCCGATATAGTAGCGGGAATCGATACCGGCGAACTTGTCTTTTGACCATCCCCCGATACCGGCCAGGTAGATTTTATCAGTGTAGGTATAGTTCATCCGGAATTCGGTGGCATAATTCTCTGCATTTTTAACGCCGTCAGTTTTGCCATACAGGGCGGCAAGCTTCCATGAACCCAGCAAATTCTTGGAAAAGGTATATTTCAGCAGGTTCTTTGCCGCCAGGCTTGTGACATCGGTATTTCCCCCAGTATCCACCAATGTCAGCTCTGCCTGGTCAGCCCATTTCTTTTTTTCTTCCGCGTATGCACCGGTGGATACAAGACAAACCAAAAAAATGATGATTAACCATCTCAATCGTTTCATGAAAACCTCCTTTTTTGTAAGATTGATGGATTGACAGAAACCCCAACCCTGTGGAGTTTTTACCAAAATTGGATAAGAATTTCCTCCAAAAACCCGCCCTGCAGGGCAAAACCGATGGCAAAACCGGCTGCGCCGAGCATAGCTACAAGGGATGCGGTCTGAATGCCGAATTTTGCCAAAGCAGGAAGGATCGCAAAGGTCAATATTAAGACATACGTGAGACTCCCGACAAACGAAATGGGTGCTCAGTTTTTGCTTTTGCCAAAATATTTCTTATGATATTTCGCCCTATACCTGCTGCAATGAGGCCAAGAATTAAGATTATGATTGCGCCAATGACATACAACACATAGGTGGTTAAAAAAAAGGATCATTGGTTTCCGGCAGTGCTCATGTTATCCTTCTTTCTCGCGTAGCAATTAAAAGAATACGGAAGTCCACGGTGAACCTCCGTAAGGATCTCAAGAACGTAGTTAAGGCCTGCTTCAAATTATGATAAGGTCTGTGCTGGTGTCACGAGTTCGTTAGTCGCCAATCATAGTTTCCTTGAAGGCCATTGTGGTAAAGAAAAACCTGAAAAGGAATAGTGTTGCCAGTCCTAAAATTTCCTTTTCGCAGTAGCTTATTTTCCGCATATCATATAATATGACACAGAAGCTCACGAAGACTTTCGTCATTGAATGGATATTGATCAGAACCCGCTTTTTGTGGGAATAAATATAGCGAAACTATCATTGTATGTCAAGCACAAAATGACTACATGATGTTGTGGTTGAAGATCTTTTGTGGAATTCGTTGGACGGTAATGTCATAAAGCAACGAGGTAAAGGCAGGTCTTTGGAGGATTTATTGTCTCAAAAAGGGAAAATTAGCGGGATTAGGGTACAGCTACCCATGTAATGCGGGCATGCTTATCTTAGACAGGAAGAAAATCCCAAGATTCAAACCCTGAGCTCAGATAAAATGTACCGATTTTTGCCTCAAGGTTTATCCGCCGTTCGTCTGGCGGACCAGATCGCCGTCCTTTTTATCCGCCAGTTGTGTGGCGGACTGGAGGGTTTACCCACAGTTTTTTGGAGGGCTTGATCCCATTCATTTACGTCAGCGTCTTCTGGATTATATTTTCGTATTCCGGGAAATACCGACCAATGACCGGAAGATCGAAGGAACTCAGAATACTGGTATTGCTCTCCCGCTTGAGGAGAAATTCAAACGATCTCTCTACCAGTTCCTCCGCTGAAATACGTCCGCCAGTTAGTTTCTCATAATATGAAGGATTGACGCTAACTGTATGGTTAGTAGTTGTTCCGCCCTTTACGGTTACCTTGAAGGTGCTGGCGTCAATTTTCTCTACTGTTATCATGGTTCATCCTTTCTGCTAAACTTTTCCTACATAATATAAGTAGAATTAAACTTTGGGCTATCCCCCTTGATTGCACTTTTTAGATCTTCGCAATTTTTGTGTAAAAAGTAAAGGCCTCAACCGCGCTATAACCCCCTATGTAATTCAAGGCTTGAAACGAAATTCACCTCATCAATCCCAGGTTGCTGGGAAGTGAAATGCAGACCACTCATTATCCGTTCCGCTGACAAAGCCCTTTATTTGCTGACTCAAGGAACGATTATTACTTTTTCTGTATCGACGGACTCTTTTATTGAGTTATTTCGTCATGTAAGGGCGTCCCGCCTTGGCTTTTTTAAGAAATTATTAAGGAATATCTTCTATAAGTTTATAAGGTCTCAACGTCTTTCTTTCTATAAGATGACAACGTACCCCCTTACTATAGGGTGATGTAGTTGCGAAGTCATCCTAATTCCTGTAAGAATGAATCAAACATGCACAATATTTTGACTTTTCCTGTAACAATGAGAGGTAAAAATGGAATCAACACTACAGAGTAACGCTGGAAGGGCGTTGATGGATCAAAAAAGTAGTTTTATGGGACTCTACCTGCGTAACCTGGGGGCAAATCTGTTTGGTTTCGTGACAATTGTGATGCTTAATGTCTTTACACCCCTGAGATTCTTCAAGATGCATAGGGTTTTTCTCTTTACCGAGGGAGGCTGGATAACTTTTTTTCTCTTTTTTCCGGTGGTAGTGTTGCTGATCGGTCTTCTTCAATTTCACGTTCAGCGCCCTATCTCCCTCCCTTGTTCATTATATGATACCAGGCTCCTGGATATTCTATTCTTAATGGACGTGACATAGGCAGAGTTATACAATACACATACTTTCAAATTACAAGAGCTAATAGGAGATTTGACCCCTATTCAACAATTAGTTCTATTTTATGTGTGTCTCGCCCCTTTATTTAATTTACGTTGCTAAACAGCTTGCCAAAAACGTTCCGCTTTACTCTATTCGCTTAGGCCGTTTGTTCAGTTTGGCTCTTTAAGGCCACCCTAAGCACATATTGAAATTTTGAAGAATGTCCCCCTCAATGCGTGTTAATGCCACTTTCATATAGTTATTTAGTTGTTTAAAGATTTTCCCCCTTCTTAAATTGTTTTCAATGTCCCTGTCCAAGTCGCAAAAGAGGGGAAATCCAGACCTCTTTCCTCTTTTGTATAGAACACGGTGTAGGTAAGGTTTTTCCAGCCAATAAAACCTAATCCTTCTGTACATTTGTGATATCTTGTGCGCCAGGTTCCCGTGTTGAGATATATATGCTGTTTTAAGCCATCTGGCGCCTTAATAGCCCCTACTGGGACCTGAAGGGGAGCATGGGTGTGACCGTAGACCACATATCTGATGCGGCTGTCTAAGTGAGAGTACTCAGCCGGAGCGGCTTCCAGGAGATCATCCTTCTCAGCCCACTTTTTTACATTTCCTAAAAGAGGCATAAACCTTTCAGATGAAAAGACCTTAAACTTTTCAAGGACGAACAAAGCTGATTGAATCTTATCTGCCTCATCCATAAAATTAAGCCATTTGTCATGATGTTTATACCATCTCTTTACATACTTCAATGTATTGAAAGACTTAATGACTTTATCCACCAAATCCTCAATAGCTTCTTTTATAGAGAGATTCTCCTTCACCTGGTAAAAAAGCCATTCCAGTGTAGCGGTAAAGGGTCGCACATTTTCAATCTCCTGAAGGTTCCGCTTCAATGCAATCTGCTGCGCTGGGGGAAGCCCCACAATGACAGGATGACGCATAATCTCCCAGGGTAATCGTGCGACTAACTCAGTGGTGATGGGATCACCAATAGGTACTCTCATATAGTCATCGTAGCCATAAGAGGTACCACCTTCATAGTTATATTTGTCATATTCATGCCCATGACGGGCAAAAACCCCGTATTTTGTGTCCCGAAAATAATGATCAAAGGGGACCCCTGTGGGTTTAATTCCCAGGTTTTTGCACACCTTTTCTCTTAGATTTGGGTATTTGTTACACAGCCGGTCGTGATTCCCCGGAATATAGACCCTCTCAGGCTCAACCTGAAACCCGAACTTTTTTGTAAGGTTACCGCTCAGCAATTTAAACGTAGCCTTATTTGCATTAATAATCTTGTCGAATATATCATTGGCATGCAGTTTAATTTTAGCCTCTTTGGTTCCCCATGGTCTTTCATCTTCAGGGAGGGGTTCAAACCACTCTTCTGTTCGCAATAGATCAAAGATGTCGCCGAGGAATACAATTTTGATCTCTTTGACCTCCCTCTTCTTTTTTTTCAGCCTTTCGGCAGCGCTCTTCAGATTTTCAAAGAAGATATTAAAGGCACCCACGGGAACATTGTGTTCACCCGCAGTCCCATCCACAAAATGCAGATCACTGATAATCGCGAGCATTTTTTACCTCCTTTCGTGTTGCCAGATCTTTGACCCTGGCCCCTTTCTTTTAACACCAAACATTATCCGTTACGCGGAGAAAATTTTTCATTTCGTGTCTCAAGGAATTTTAAACATTTTTTCTTTACCAACGCTCACTTTTTATCGAGTTATTTAGTTAATTAAGGATTGTCCCGGTTTATATCCCGGTTTATATCGTTGATTTTTGGAAGCTTCATTGTATCCGAGAAAAACCCTTCATTTCGTATCATCCGGGGATCTTGCTGGCAATTTTGTCAAATGTGTAGGTCTGACCACATTATTTTTATGACCCCATTATTTTTCTTCGAGACATGATCCAAAACCACAAGATGTTGATGGATGTAAGAAATGACAAAAACGGCTTTTATACCAAAGAATCAAGAGCCTCATTTGCTTGTTTAAGATAGACTTCAGCCTCACATTCCTGGAATATATTAATTGCTTCCAATATACATTGCCTGGCCTGGTCGGTTCTCTTGCTCGCTTTGTATAGCAGACCCAAGCTCATGTGAGCTTGACCAAGAAAGCCTTTAGCACCGATTTCTTGAAATAATTCAATCGCCTTATTGAAATGTTCTTCGGCTTTTTTACCTGCAAATGGAGCGTTTTTTATTAAAAAGCTGAAGTTTTTGGCCATAATGGATAAGGAAGGTTTCGGTCCTGTGGCTATTTGTGAATTTACTTCTCCAAGAATATTTTCAGACAAAGCATACCACACTTTCCTCTGGTTTCTAATAAAGGTTTTTTGCGCCTTTTCCAACAGCTCTGTCCCTTGTTTCATATTTCCTTTGGCAATCAAGATTGGAGCCAGGAATGCCTGGCAGACTGCAGACAATTGTCCCAAACCGTGTTTTTCACAGAAATTTAAAGAGGATTGAAAAACATTTTCAGCTTGCTGAAGTTGACCGCCAAAAAAATAAGCCATGCCTAATGTTGATTTTGGAAATTGAGCATAGGCAGGATCCAACGCGACGTCGATTGCTTTTTCACTACTTTTTTGGGATGACTTCATGTCTCCGGCAGCCCGGTGACCAAATCCTTCCATCCAATGCCCAAGCACCTTGCTTCTATTGTTCGAGTTTCTTTCACCGTATTCCAGAAGACGTTTTGCACCCTCAAAAATCCTGTTCGTATCCCCCTTGCAGAAATTAATGTAGCAAAGTCCGCCAAGGGATTTGAAAAAGAGATATTGATCGGAAGTAAACGACTCAGCTATCTTTTGGGCTCTCTCACCAAAGTCAATACCTTCAGCGAAAAGCCCCAGTTCTGCGCATGTCCATGTCAGCCAGGTGCAGGCATATCCCACTACTTTTTGATTGCCGACATTCTCGCCGAACTCCAAACCTTTGGATAGATATTCGTAGGAATCCTTTGACTTTCCGGCCATGAAAAGTGCAACACCGAACCACACATAGAACATCCCGGCTCTTGCCTTGTCGTCCAGAGATTCTGCCAGAATTTGATGAGTACGGAAAAGATCGACAAATTCGCTATTTTCACCGAGGTAATAATAGGCGTAGCCCCAGCTGTTAAGAATGTCGATAAGGATGATTTTTTCTTCTTCAGACATCTCTTCTTTTGATGCGAGAATGTCATACGCTTTTTTGAAGTACTGATGGGCTTCTTCCACTGCGTATCTTGCCAGACTCTTTTCCCCCGATTTTACAAGATAATAGACCGCTTTGGTATCCGACTGTCCCCGGGCATAATGATAGGCCAGGGTCTCATTGAATTCCGCCAGCCTGTCCTTAAAGACAATTTCCATAGCCAGCGCAACATGTTCATGGATTTCCCGGCGTTGTTTTTTAAGTAGACCGTTGTATGCAATCTCCTGGGTCAGGGCATGCTTGAACATATACTCTATATCCGGTTGCAAAGAGCGGGTTCTGATCAGATCGAGCCGCTCCAGCTGGCTGAGCTCCCCATCGATGCGTTCTTCAAATTCAGTTATCCTTTTTAGTATTTCATAAAGAAAATCTCGGCCGATCACCGAAGCCTCTTGTAGAATGCGCTTTGTTTGCTTTTTCAGCCGGTCGAGCCTGCCAGAAATCAAGCCATGCAACGAAGAGGGGATATCCGATTCTGTAAGGGAACGAGTGAGTTTCCAGTTGCCGTTATCCCGGGCCAGTTTGTCAGATTCGATCAGGGAGTTGACCAACTCTTCCAGGTAAAAAGGATTTCCCTCGGCTTTGCTCTGAACCCAGCGCTTCAGATCGGGGGGGATGATTTCGGTTTTAAGCAGTGATGCCAGCATATTCTGGGCGACTGAAAGTGATAAATTTTGCAGCTGAATATCATGATAATATTGGCTGATATTGTTTGCCTGATGACCCGTGAAAAGACTGAAGGTCGGTCTATACGCACACAGCACAATCGCAGGTTGCCTGAGCTCTAAACATGCGCGTCGCAGCAGCTCCACAAAGGAGGGATCGGCCCAGTGCAAATCCTCCAGAAAAAAAACAGTCGGCGCTTTATCTGCCAGAGTGGAAAGAACCGTCAAGATGGCTGCTTGCAGACGGGATTTCCAATGCTCGGGGCTGATATCATTGACCTCAGGGTAGTTCAGCGAATAAAGATGACCCACATAAGGGATGACTTCTTGCTGGTTGGTGACAAGAGATCCAAGCCCGGACTCGACTTTTTCCCTCACTTTCTCCGGTGGGTCTTTTTCTTCAATGTTCAACAATCGATTTAGAAGATCAACCAGCGGGAAATAGGGTATGTTTTGAGAATACGCATATGCATGTCCTTCGATCCATTGAATCCGTTCAAGATCAAGTTGGGTCTTAAACTCCTCAACCAGTCGGCTTTTGCCCGTACCGGCGGCACCGCAGATCGAAAAAATCCGGCCTTTGCCTTGTTGCAAATTTTCGACCGCTTCGGACAATTCAGCCATCTCCACTTCTCGGCCGACCAGATCCGCTCTTAGTCCGGAGAGCCGACGGATGGTAAGTGGTTTATCCCGTTGAGACAATACCTGATGAACATCCACTGGATCGGCTTTGCCCTTGACGATGGTTGTTTCCCTGTATTCACATATGAAATGTCCCTCGACCTGACGGCAGGTATTCACATCGACCAAAATTTCACCGGGTTCGGCAAGATTGCTCAGGCGTGATGCTAAGTTGATGGTGTCTCCGGCTATGCCATGAGTCCCTCGCTCCATGTCGACTTCACCGG
>Ga0307990_1001694_pt1 | contig 18274 bp, 11 predicted proteins | sample EllFjometagen129_FD_203168 | JGI IMG/M metagenome (GOLD analysis project Ga0307990, IMG submission 203168) | Marine microbial communities from Ellis Fjord, Antarctic Ocean - #129 | ecosystem: Environmental > Aquatic > Marine > Unclassified | place: Southern Ocean | collected 2014-10-08
GCAGTGTTTTTTTCTAAAGCTGCGGCGGCCAAAACACAAGGGGATATTTAGAGAATATGGGCCCGTACATCACAAGCGCTTAGTTTGGTTGCGGCTAAAAGCAGCTTTAGAACTTTAGAACTCTCGTACTTTAGAACTTCTTAAACTCCTGCATTCCGCTTGTCAGGGTGGAGACTGATGGGATGTCTAAATGATTCGTTCAAGCATCATATCTGCCATCGCCTTGAGCGGGGTTGTATCTCCCACCAGATTTTCAAGAGCTTTGGTAGCCATGCGGGTGTGTTCAGAGGCCCATATGCGTGCATCTGTAAGCGACATTATAGCCAGACAGGAGAGCTCCGGTTTTTCATCTTCTGTGGCTTGATCGGCATCGAGAATGTCATCAATTATCTGGAATGCAAAACCAAGATGGCCACCGTATGCTGAGAGCGATTCAACAGCTTCATCTGATGCCTCGGCTGCAATCGAACCCATACGCAAGGCAGCCCGAAACAGATCCGCAGTCTTATGTTCAAAGACATAATGGATGACCTCCGGCGATGGTTTTCCCGCCAGTAAAATATCCTTCACCTGCCCGCCAATTACTCCTGTCGCACCGGATGCCTTGCAGAGCTCAGAGACAAGCCGGGTGGTGATAGTACCCTCAAGCGGGGTTTGTGTCAGTATTTCAAAGGCGAGCGTAAGCAGGGCATCACCAGTCAGAACTGCCAGAGCTTCGCCATATCTGGCATGTACGGTTGGGACTCCGCGACGCAGCAGGTCATTATCCATGCAGGGCAGATCGTCGTGTACCAGCGTGTAGGTATGCAGAATCTCGACCGCACAGGCGGGCAGGAGTGCATCCTTCCATCTGCCTCCTGTGGCTTCAGCAGCAGCCAGACATAGTATTGGACGCAGGCGTTTGCCACCTGATTTTACTGCATGTGCAATTGCTTCGGAAAGCAGTTCCGGGCAGTCTGGTGCTGAAGGCAATTGCTTGAAAAGTACATTTTCAACCTCCGCTTTTTTATCTTTAAGATATAAACTGATATCAAACATAGGCATTTATTTTTCGCACATTATTTATTTCTCACAGAGGCACAGAGATCACAGAGTAATAGTTATTATTTAATATATTAATCTCTGTGAACTCCGTGCCTCTGTGAGAAATACTATTGACGTATCAACAACCATCTGTATCCAATCCGTTTGGTTGCGGCTCCGCTGCTTTAGAACTCTCGCACTTGTTTTGTGATCAACGAGGCGGCAGCCTCATCCAGATAAAAAGTTACGTTCGGGTGGTTCTGTAGTGCCGATGCTGGATTCATTGTATCCGGTACCTCTTCAATTGCACCCTTCAAAGCACTTGTTTTGCCACTGCCATATGCCAGCAGCATGCAGCAACGTGCATCCATAATTGTCTGCACTCCCATTGAGATAGCTCTTTTCGGAACCTCTTCCTTTGAATCAAAGAAGCGGGCATTGTCATTGATAGTCTGTTCAGTCAGTTCAATTACACTGGTTCTGGAGTCAAATGGCGCCGGAGGTTCATTAAATCCGATATGGCCATTACTGCCAATTCCCAGCACCTGAATGTCGATTCCGCCTGCGGATCTGATGCGCTCCTCATAATCAGTGCACTGCGTCTCCAGATCAGCGGACATTCCATCTGGTACAAATGTGTTGCGGATGTTGATGTTTATCTGTGAGAAGAGGTTGCGGTTCATGAAAGAGCGGTACGACTCGTTATGAGTAACAGGCAGACCCACATATTCATCCAGATTAAAGGTGGTCACCCCGCTGTAATCCACCCCTTCTTTGCAACCCTTTATCATCTCATTGTAGAGAGAGAGCGGGGTGCTGCCCGTGGCCAGTCCAATGACCGCTTTCGGGTTTTTTTTAACGAAGTTGTTGATATATCTGCCGGCAGCAACTGCTGCAGCTTCCTCTGTCTTAAAAATTTTTATTTCCATGATATCTTGACCTGTACTATTTTATTTACCTTATTATTAATGCAATTGTGTTCAAATTAACCAAATATATGTTAAAAGTCAAGTGTTAGCCCCTTTGGGGGTGCGATTTTTTGTGTTTTTTTTGTTGTTGAAACGGTGCATTTAGACATAATTTAATGCGCTGAATATATGATTAAACAAATTCCGCGCTGGGATATAAATAAAGATTATTGTATAATAAAAGCTAAAATTTTGATATTAGTACCTCTCTTCTTAAATCCCATCATGTTTACGAAAGATTTTTTTGACAGGATCTACATGATTTTTTGCTTCGTTGTATTGTAATTATCTTTATAATAACGGCTCTTCCTTTTTTTCGTGGGTCAGCAAAACCTCTCGCAGGATGCGAGGCGGGGTCACGGCCTGTCCTGAGCCTGTCGAAGTGGCCCCCGCCCTTGTTTGTTTTATAGCTCTTCAAAGCTATTTATTGTAGCCGAGGTTCATGACCTCGGAAGGCTTACCCACACAAAAGTCGAAATAACCATAATAATCTTGTTTATAAATTTATTCTATGCAACACGAAGTGTTGTTGACTAACGCAGTAATGACTATCACACAACTCCTCAAAGAATATGTTACAATATCGCATATCACTTAAAGAAAGTTTGGTTGCGGCTCTGCTGCGTTAGGGTTGATTTATTGAAATAGCAACTGGGATGAGTTAAGGGCCCACGCGAAAATAACTTCGCGCAGACCCTAAGGGGGAATATTCTTATGATGGGTAGATTTAAGTTATCTAGATTTAATTTTATAAAAATCGCAGCTTCTGCTGTTATATTGACATTGCCTGGCTACGCGGTGTCGGATGTGAACGGCGGTGTCAAAGCGACAAAAGCGAATTATATTTTCATTTTTGCAGATGACCTTGGATATGGTGATCTGGCATGTTACGGGTCGACAAACAATCGAACGCCTAACATTGACAAAATGGCCAAAGAGGGGATGCGGTTCACCGATTTTTATGTCACCAGCGGGGTTTGCTCTCCATCACGCAGCAGCCTGATGACCGGTTGTTATCCACGACGAGTGGGGCTTCATATCGATTCAAATGACAAGTGGGTCCTCTTTCCAAATGCGAAGAAGGGGCTCAACCCCGATGAGATCACCGTTGCTGAGATTCTGAAGAAGCAGGGCTACGCCACGGCTTGCATTGGCAAGTGGCATCTGGGAGATCAAAAAGAGTTTCTGCCCACCCGGCAGGGCTTTGATTACTACTATGGCATTCCATATAGCAACGATATGAACCGCAAAGCCATTCCGCTGCCGCTTATGATAAATGAGCAGGTTATTCAGGCACCGGCAGATCAACCAGCCTTAACTCAGAACTACACCAGGCAGGCCATTAAATTCATAGAAGAGAACAAGGATAGGCCCTTCTTTCTCTATCTGCCGCATACGATGGTGCATAATCCATTGCAGGCCAGCGCGCAATTCAAAGACAAATCTGCCAATGGCCGCTATGGCGATGCGGTTGAAGAGGTTGATTGGTCTACCGGAGAGATACTAAAGAAACTCAAGCAACTGGGGCTCGATGATAAAACCATGGTGATCTTTTCCTCTGATAATGGATCAACCGGGCACCGGGGCGGAAGTAATGCCCCGCTAAGGGGGACCAAAGGTAATACCGACGAAGGTGGCATGCGGGTTCCATTCATTGTACGTTATCCCGGCAAAGTTCCGGCCAGCTTCATTTGTAATGAGTTAGCATCAACTATCGACATTCTGCCAACGTTCGCAAAACTCAGTGGTGCTGAGGCACCTGACGACCGGATCATCGATGGCAAAGATATCTGGCCATTGATTTCGGCCCGCAAAGATGCAAAATCACCGCATCAGGCATTTTTCTATTACCACACAACTCAGCTGCAGGCCGTCCGCTCAGGAAAGTGGAAGCTCATCCTTCCGCTGAGTGAAAAGAAACGTGGCTGGGCCGGTCAGGAGAGCGCGGCTCTGAAATTGGTAAACCTGCAAAAGGATATTCATGAGGACAATGATCTTTCAAAACAATTTCCGGAAGTTGTCGAAAAACTAATGGCATTGGCGGTGACTGCCAGAGCGGACCTTGGTGATATGGAAAAAGATGGAGCAGGCCAGCGAGCGGCCGGGTGGGTGGAGAATCCAACTCCGCGTTTACTGAAATAATGCATAATTATGAAAGCGAGTGAATTTATGAAAAAGAGAGTAAATCGTTGCTGTTGGTGGACCTTTTTTACGGTTGCGGTAATGGCTCAGGTGGGAGTGTTGCTGGCGGTTGAAACTTTAGAACCACGTAGTTGCAGCGATAGCGCTAAACCACCCGCAAAATGCAGATATGTTCTTCGTTGGAAGAGTCTCGGGGCTAACCGCGACCGCGCTCGAAAACCACCATTGCCTGAACCCAGCCTGCTGCAGCTGCATGGCGACGGTGATCCCATCGATATAGATCGCGTATGGTCTGGACATCGGGTAGGATTTTGTCTGCTTACGCATGCAGGCATGCAGTATGTCGCCTACTACAATGCCGACCGTCGCATGGTTGTTGCAGTCCGCGAGCTATCTGAACGCAGGTGGAAACGGCAGATCATGCCATCCCGGCTGAACCATGCTCCGCGCACCGGACAAAATGTATCGTCCACGATTCTGGGATGGGACTCCCATAACTATATTACCATGATTGCGGATGCCGCCGGCTTCATTCATCTCTCCGGCAACATGCATGTCAATGCGCTGACCTACTTCCGACAAACCCGCCTTGGCGATATCACCAGCTTTGAACAGCTGCCGATGACCGGTAAACTGGAGACCCGCTGTACCTACCCTAAGTTTATGCTTGGCCCGAAGCAGGAACTCATCTTTCACTACCGCCATGGTGGCAGCGGACGCGGCGATGAGATCTACAATGTCTATGATCTCAAGAGCAGGAGTTGGTCGCGTCTGCTTGAGAGAGGTCTCTTCAGTGGTGGTGGTAAGATGAACGCCTATGCCATGGGTCCATCTATTGGTCCGGATGGACGTTTTCATATGATCTGGGTGTGGCGCGATAACCCTGACTGCCGTAGCAACCATCATATATCATATGCTTCCAGCGAGGATATGAAACAGTGGCAGAGCACCTCTGGAAAAACTATCATTCTGCCGATAACTATCGATACACCCGATGTCGTCATCGACCCCGCCCCATCTGGTGGCGGCCTGCTTAACGCCAGCCAGGTGTTTGGATTCGACTCCGAAAAATGTCCCGTGGTCTCCTATCATAAATACGATAAGGATGGAAACAGCCAGATCTATAATGCCCGCTTCGAGGGCGGGGGCTGGAAAATCGTTCCCGGCACCAGCTGGAATTATCGCTGGAACTTCGCTGGCGGCGGCTCCATCGGCAAAGAAATCTTCTTCAGCTGTGTGCACACCGGCAAACCGGGCGTGCTGACCCAGACCTTTCACCATAGCAAATATGGCAAGGGGACCATATCGCTAAACGAACAGAGCTTGCAACCGATCAGTCTGGTTGGTGGTTTGTAGTTTGGGGTTTTGTAGTGAACAGCTGAGGAGCGTTTTTCTGGTCGCGTTGCCGCCGATGGGGGATTTGCGTATTTGACAAAATCACGGGGATGTCATATCTTATCTATTAGTTAAAACAACAGGGGGTGTTTGTGGTGGCAGAGACAATTATATTGTTGAGTAAACGCCAGACAACATTTCCCGCAAGTTTATGTGATGAAATTGGAACTGGTTTGGGGGCTAAACGGGTTTTAAATTGCAAATGATTCACTTGAAACACAAAAAAACTAAGATGGAGCAGTGTGTCCGTTGCCTGAGGGAGTCGAATATGAAATGTTCTAAATGTAATTTACTGTCAGTGACTTGTAGTACACTTGCCCTGATTTTATTTGCTTCGCTGGTTGCAGTAAACAGTACCCAGGCCAAAGAACGTCTACCGAACTTCATCTTTGTGCTCAGCGATGACATTGCCCAGGGGGACCTGGGGTGTTACGGACAGGAGTTGATCCAGACCCCGCGCCTGGATCAGATGGCTGCCGAGGGTACGCGCTACATGCAGGCCTACTGCGGCTCCAGCGTCTGTGCCCCCAGCCGCTCATCCTTTTTTACCGGCCTGCATATCGGCCACTGCCCGATTAGGGGTAACTACGCAGTTGTGCCCGAAGGTCAGTTGCCGCTGCCCGATAAGAGTGTTACGATCGCTGAAGTCGCCAAGAAATCCGGATACGCCACGGCCACCTTCGGCAAGTGGGGGATGGGCTTCTTCGATTCGACCGGCAGTCCGATGAAGCAGGGGGTCGACCACTTTTTTGGCTACAACTGTCAGCGCCACGCGCATTCATATTTTCCGACCTACCTCTATAACGACGACCAGCCGTTTCTGCTGCCGGGCAACGATGGGCAGGGGGTCGGCAAGACCTACGCGCAGGATCTGATTCAAAATGATATGATCGGCTGGTTGAAGGCGTACGCCAAACAGCCATTCATGATGTTCTACGCGATCACCTTGCCACACGGCAGATTCGAGATCGACGATCAGGGTATTTACAAGGGCAAGCCCTGGTCCGAAAAAGAAAAGAACTACGCTGCTATGGTCACACGCCTCGACTCCGACATGGGCGAGATGGTGGATACCCTGCGAGAGCTCGGGATCGACAAGAACACGCTTGTAATCTTCAGCGGCGATAATGGATCCTCATTTCCTCCTAATTCCGATCTCGGCAAACGTTTCAACCAGGCCCGCAATGGACTGCGCGGGTTTAAGCGTGGCATGTATGAAGGGGCCCTGCGTCAGGCGGCCCTGGCCTGGTGGCCGGGTACTGTGCCTGCCGGACGGGTCGATGATCAGCCGTGGGCATTCTGGGATCTGATGCCGACCTTTGTCGAGATGAGTGGTGCCACGCCGCCAAAGAGATACGAAACAGACGGGCTCTCCTTGCTCGCTTACCTCAAGGGAGGCAAAGCGCCTGTACGTGATTACTTCTACTGGGAACTGCACGAAGGAGATAAAGCGGTTCAGGCGACGCGCTTCGGAACGTGGAAGGCGGTTCGCAACGGTTTCGACAAGCCCGTCGAAATTTACGACCTGACCAAGGACGCGGCCGAGTCCAACGACCTCGCAAAGTCCCGTCCGGAGCTCGTAGAACGCGCGACTCAGATATTCACTGAGGCCCACAGTCCTGATCCCAACTGGCCGCTTGATGGCCGCAGCAAGCAGCATATCGAAAACTCCAAGGAAGCCTGGAAGATAAAAAGGTGGCGCGACAAGAATAAGTGGGTGCCGGAGAACGCCCGCCAGCCAGAAATGTGAAATATGAAAGCGAATCGGTTAAGTGTATACGAGTAAGTGTACGAGTACGGAGAAAATAACCTAACGAAGCCGGAACCAAAGTATGTTTTGCGCGCCCTCCCGCAGTCGCGGGAGAAGCACGCCCTACACCATAACGGGGTATTCAGTTGCAGGACGTGCCTCTCGTCAGTTGTCACTTGCTGAGCCTGCCGAAGTAGCTTGTCGAATGGGTCGAGGGCGCGTATGCGATGGAACCAAAGCGAAAATCCTTCGCAAGCAGGATCGGATACCCTTACACGGTCTCCATGTCACGAAACAATCTCGTGACATAATAATGAATCAAAAAACACTTGAGTTCCACCCCATTCGGGTGGGGTCTGAATAAACGGATGATTATGCAGATAAAAAACTCTAGTTTAACAACGCTTGGTGAGAGTAATTAAGAGTTAAAGGAGTTACTATGTGTCGGATGTTATTGCTTTTTGTTATTATTTTTCAGTCGGTTGCTGCTTTTGGGCAGAAGCCTAATATTATTTTTATTCTGGCTGATGACATGAGTTATGATTCGGTGTCGGCTTTTAATGACAAGATCGGCAACATGAAGACGCCTTGTATTGATAAGCTTGTTTCGCAGGGGATGAGTTTTAGCGATGCTCATTCGGGGTCATCGGTTTGTACACCGACGCGTTATGGTCTGCTGACCGGGCGATACTGCTGGCGTACTCTACTTAAGAAGGAAGTGCTTTGGGACTATGGCCGGCCGCTGATTGAAAAAGAACGCCTGACAGTTGTCGACCTTCTCAAACAACAGGGCTACGCGACGGGTATGACAGGCAAGTGGCACCTGGGCATGGACTGGTATAAAAAGGATGGCAAACGCGCTAATAAGAATCTGCTGATAACTGATGCAATATGGAAAAAGGCCGATGGCTCGGCCGAACGCGTCAAAAACTGCGAAGAACGGATCGATTGGTCAAAACCGATTACCGGAGGACCAATTGATCATGGCTTTGATTACTTCTTCGGTGTTGATTTGCCGAATTTCCCCCCATATACCTGGATTGAAAATGACAGGGTTACGGCTGTGCCGTCGGTTCCAAAACCAAAGGAGATGTTTGGTACTGACGGGCCGATGGTGCCGGGGTGGAAGCTGGATGATATCCTGCCAACGCTTGCAATTAAGTCGGCAGAGTATATCGCAGAGCATAGCAATAAAGAGAAGCCTTTCTTTTTGTATGTGTCGTTGACTTCGCCGCATACTCCAATCGCTCCTAGCAAAAAATTCATCGGTAAAAGCGGGATCAGCAAGTATGCCGATTTTGTTATCGAAACCGACTGGGCTGTCGGGCAAATCCTTGAAGCAGTCGATAAGGCAGGTGTTGCAGATAATACGATGGTTATTTTTACGACCGACAACGGCACGGCGAGCGCGGCCAGGTTCAGGCAACTCAGCTCTCACGGAGTTGACCTTCATAACCACTACAAAGGCCACAAGGGTCAGATATATGAAGGCGGACACCGTCTGCCGTTTGTTGTGCGCTGGCCGGGTATTATAACGGGCAGTTCGACGTGCGATCAGACCATTTGTCATAATGATTTTATGGCGACGATGGCAGATATGTTGGGGGTCACCCTGCCTGATGATGCGGCTGAGGACAGCTATAGCATACTACCGCTTTTGACAGGTAAAGAGAAATCACAGCCGTATCGACCGATGATTGTGCATCATGATTATAAAGGTAATTTTGCTATTCGTGATGGTAAGTGGAAACTGATCGATGGTGATAAAAAAGAACTGTATAATCTTGAAACGGACGTTAAGGAAAAGAAAGATGTTTCCGAAATGCGTGGGTGGGTTGTCAGGAAGTTGTCCGGCACACTTGAAAAATATAAAGAAGAAGAACGGTCACGTTTAAAAGCGAGTACTCCCAAGGTGCTTATCATAGGCGATTCGATATCGCTTGGGTATACTGATTATGTTGCCGAAATACTTAAAGGAAAAGCTGCCGTAATACATCATAAGGGCAACAAGCTTGTCGGGCCAAATGCCGGGCCTACGATACGCGGGGTGGAGTATATCGATGAATGGCTTGGGGAGACGAAGTGGGATGTGATCCAGTTTAACTGGGGCCTATGGGATATGTATGGCTGGAAGTATGAAAAGCAGGACAGGAGTCCAGAGGCGTATGAAAAGCGACTTGATAAACTGGTTCTTCGCCTTAAACAGACCGGGGCCAAACTTATCTGGGCCACTACAACACCAATCTGCCCGGGACCTGAGAATCTTTGCAAGGTTACGGTATCTTTGGAAACCGAGCGTAACTATCTTGATGCGGCATTGCGGGTTATGAAAAAGCATAACGTGAGAGTTAATGATCTGCATGGATTCATGCAGCCGCAGCGGGCTAAATTTGCAATCTTTGATACCAATGTTCACTACAAAAAAGAGGGCTCCCAGAAACTGGCCGAGCAGGTAGCAAAACATATCAGAGCTGTATTGAAATCTGATTATAAAGAGTAGACAGGAACTTAATATGCAAAAAAAATCATTACAGCAAACAAAAATTTTACACGCAATGGTAATCCTGATCGTGGCGGCTCTTTGCTCCGTAAGATTGACTGCGGCTGCGCAATCCGGCGAGCTAGTCTATCTAGAGCAGCAGTGGTTCAACCGCGCACCGGAGTTGAATCTGGTTAAGGGTGCCGGTGGCTACTGGCAGGCACTGGACAATGATGGATGCCTTCTGGTCGACCAATCCATTATTTCCGATAAGAGAACCCAACGCTTTCGTTTTGACTCTATAACTGAATCTTTCGGTGATTACTATATGGCGATCGATCTTGGAAACCACGGTTATGACTGGTATCGTGTCAGCAACGGCAAGAAGTTCCTGGCCAGCGAGGAACTTTCTGCCGAATGCGGCAAGCCCCTGTTTCGTACCTTTGGTTACCACTTTGATCATGATACGGTGCGCGGAGAATCCGGCATGGCTTTTTTCCCGGAGGCGGAGCTTGCTCTCTCCAGCGGCATATCAATATTTGACAGCCGCTCGTTTCGCATGAATTTATTTAGTAAAGGAGCAAAACCGGAAGAGTTTGCGGAAAAAGATGACTTGGTATTGCCCATTCAGACACCGGAGGGCAGAAGTGTCAGGTCACAGGACTTTCCGGACCGCGTCTTTCTGGATTCTGACAAACTGGGATTCTGGTATGTCGGGACCAAGGCCGCTCTTGAATCGGGTGGTGCAGGGCAACTTGCCGTGGTGCATGCGATACCGGGATTAGCTTCAGATAAGAGCCGCACCCTGAACCTGTCGCAAACTGTTGTCATCGGTGATGCAGCGAAGGAGTGTTTTGAGGCAGCTGTTGTCAGTGACCAGCAGTTATACATTGTTCTGGCTGCAAAGAACCCAAAGATCGGGGGAGTCAACCCCGGGCGTCGTTTGCTGCAAATTAACTATAAGAGCGGTAAGGTCATAGAGACAAAAGTTGAGTTTAAGCGCTATCTTGCCGATATCAGAATTGCGGCCTTCGGTGAAGATGTTGCTGTGCATGACTGGCATGAATTAAAGGTGTATGATCGCAATACGCTTAAATTGAAATGGCAGAAGAAATCGTCTGAGTTTGCAGGAGACAATAAACAGGATTATCGCATTTATTATGTTTGCGCAGATTCCAAAAGCTCAAAACTTGCTGTAGCAATGGCAACCCGATTGCGTCGTCCAGATGAACCAACTTTGGTATTCCAACTGGATAAAAGCGGCAGCATCGAAAAGAACTGGAAGCTCAAATCCGGGTCTGTGGATAGTCTTAAACCTACCACCGATGGAGGGCTGCTGCTGTTCAGCGGTGATTATACAGCCAGGCTCGGTGGGACAACTGATCTACTGAAAAATGAAAAAGCCGCCAGAAAAACAACTGCTGTTCACGTTGCGGCAAACACACCAGAAAAGATCGTTGTGAAACCTAAAAAAGCCGCGTTTGTTGCTACTTCATTAAGCCAAAGGCACAAATTGTGGTTCGAATCACCGGCAAAAGGATTTGGGAGTAGCTCTCTGCCTCTCGGTAATGGACACCTGGGCGCAATGCTGACCGGAGGTATAAGTAAGGAGATGGTCAACTTCAATGTCGACAGCATGTGGCAGGGTGATGAAAACAGAATGGGACAGTATCAGGCCTTTGGTGAGATATCTTTTGCTTTGAATCACGACCCGAAGAAGGTTACCGGCTATCGACGTGAACTGGATTTGCGAACAGGTTTGCATACGGTTACTTACCAGTACAACGGCGTGAATTACAAGCGTGAGGCCTTCTGCTCCTACCCAAACGGTTTGCTGGCAATTCGTTTCAGTGCCGACAAAGTCGCAGCCTATAGCGGTCTGCTTGAACTTTCTGCTATGCATGAAAGTAAATTTATCAAAAGCAAAGTGGGCATTGCGTTTTTCGGCGAACTGGGCAATGGACGCAAATTTACGAGTATCATGAAAATCAAAACCACCGGGGGTGAGGTTCTGCCGGATGCTGGAGAAGATGGTGTACGCACACAAAAGTGGCGGCGATATACCACCACCATGCCTTTCAACAGCGTTAAGATTGATGGTTGTGACAGCGTTACTGTGTACCTTGCGGCCGACACCAACTACTCGTTTGATTATGCCAAAAAATACATCGGCGCAGATCCGCTATCTAAGATTGCCTCTCGCATTGCAAAGATCGAAAAGATGAGCTTTGAGCAGATGCAAACCAAATCCGCCGCAGATGTTATCAGTCTCTTTGACCGTTGCACGATTGATCTGGCAACCAGCAATCCTGAGGCAGAAACACTGCCTGTTGATAAGCGTCGTCTCGCTTATCGCGGCGGAGAAATTAATACTGACGCTGGTTTGGAAACGCTCGCTTTTGACGCAACACGCTACATGATGATCGCCTGTTCGCGTCCGGGCTCGCTGCCTGCTAATTTGCAGGGCATCTGGAACAACAGCAACTGGCCGGCCTGGACCTGTGACTATCATGCAGACATCAACTTGCAGATGAACTACTGGTTTGTCGAACCGGCCAATCTTTCAGAGTGCGCTAAACCGCTTTTTGATTACCTCGAAAGTCAGATCCCCAACCGCCGCAAGGTATGTAAAGAGATTTATGGTAAAAACGTCCGGGGTTGGAGCGTGCACTACATGAATGGCATCTTTGGTGCAGGCGGCTGGAAGAATTTTCCCGCCGGCAGTGCCTGGTACGCGTGGCATTTTGCCGAGCATTTTAAATTCAACCAGGATCAGGATTTTTTGAAAGAGCACTCATATCCGGTGTTGAAAGAGCTCTCTCAGCATTGGCAGGACCTTCTTATCAAACGCCCCGATGGACAGTTGACAACTCCCAAAGGCATGTCGCCGGAACATAAACCCCAGCAGTATGGCATTAGCCAGGACCTTGAGATCGTCCAAAACCTATTCACGGATTACACCCGGGCTGCAACGCGTTTAAACAAGGATGCTGATTTCAGCCGGCAGGTGCTTTCGATGAGTGATCGACTGGTTAAACCACAGATCGGCCGTTGGGGGCAATTGCAGGAGTGGGAGACGGATCGCGATTCTCGCTATTGCACCCATCGCCATATCCAGCATCTCTTTGCCGCTTTTCCCGGTACGCAGATTTCTGCTTTGAAAACACCAGAACTTGCCGATGCCGCCGTAAAAAGTCTTGAAGCAAGGGGCGTTGGCCGCTCCGGATGGTCAAAGGCCTGGCGCATCAGTATCTTTGCACGGTTGCAGAAACCGGAATTGGCCTACCGTCAACTGCGAGCAACACTTGCCGGCTTCCACGATCATCTTATCTGGGAAGGTAGAAATCAGATTGATGCGCCTTGCGGATATGCCTCCGGTGTATGCGAGATCTTGCTCCAGAGCCATGAACCATTGGATGAAAGCGATAGCAGTTATCTCATCCATCTTCTTCCGGCTTTGCCCAAAGCCTGGCCGCACGGCAAAGTCAAAGGGCTTCGTGCCCGTGGTGGTTTTGAAGTAGACATGCAATGGAAAGACGGCAAACTCACCCAGGCTGTTCTGCGCGGCATAAGCAACAATCCCGGCATAGTTAAGGTTCGTTACGGCCAAGAAATCAGCACGTTTACTTTGGACAGTGGCGAATCCCACATCCTGAATGCGGTTGATTTCCTGTAATTCAAGTTATATTGATAGCAACTAAATGGCTGAAAATATGCTAGATCTTGCTTGAATAACTCAGCAAGAGGCGTTAGTATAAACAACTCTGGTGCAAACTGCATGAGAACGATAAAATTGAGCCATCGCTCTCACACAGCCATCGGATCCAAAAAGGTTGGGTTCGGAAACATTGTGCAGGAGGCTCAAAAATAAAAAAGGAAAGCATTATGTCTTTTGAAGAACGTGTTAAGGTCTCATTAATATTCGCCGCTTTGGCGATTATGTGCCTTGCTTGTGGAGCAAGTGCTAAAGTTGTACCTGCCGAGCTGCCCGACCCGGATGGAAAACCCGGTGATGCGACTAAGCCGGTTAAGGTCTACCTCCTAGCCGGTCAATCCAACATGGTTGGTTTCGGTAGAATTGATGGAGCCGCCTGCCCATACTCGGCGATCTACCTTACAGCTGATCCTGATGCGGCGATGGGTCCTTACCAGATCTATCGGGGTGGTAACTACAAGATCGCTCCTCTGAGCATTTATGTCTCGCCTGATGCCAACGCCGCCAAGGGTGCAAATTCTGACAGAGGTCCAGTTAAACTTGGCATCTCTACAGGCACCCTTCCTGATGGTGGACAAAACTGTGTCGTCGATGCCTGGATTGAGGTTCCTATGAACGGTAACTATACTTGCAACCCAGGCTATGGCGACAGTTCTTACAATGTCATGGAACTTGATGGCAAGGAAGTATATCGACGAAATGTTGGCCAGGCCGCTGTCCAGCAGAAGGTAACTCTTGAAGCGGGTAAACGCTACCCAGTCAAGATCACCTACTTCAAGGGTGGTTCGACTGCATTCTGGCTGACCCAGGTTGATCTGATGGGAAATGGTGATCTCACAGTTCTTACCAAACGCGATAAGAAGTTTCCATGGCTGATCGATGCTGAGGGAAACTGGACTGTTCGAAATGATGTTTATTATCAGGAGGTACGCATAGCTGCAGATGGCCGCGGATGTCCTTTGAGTGCAACTTCAAACGGCAAATTTGTCGGCGTTGAAGCTCCTTTTGGGTATGTTATGGGTGCTTACCATGACGAGCAGGTTCTGCTTATCGAGTCTTCAATGGGTAACCGTGCACTTAGTTTTGATTTCAGACCACCGTCAAGTGGACGCACTGATCCCAACAATAAGTTTGAGTCTTTAGAGTATAAACTTTTGGTCGAAGGTGTCCGCAAAACACTCACAAATATCGACAAGGTTGTGCCGGGCTATAAGGGACAGGGCTATGAGATCGCCGGTTTTGTCTGGTGGCAGGGCCATAAAGATGCCGGGAAAACAAAGGCCGAATACGAAGGACATCTTGTTAACCTGATCAAGGATCTGCGTAAAGATCTTAATGCTCCAAATATGAAAACCGTTATCGCCACCGTTGGTTTTGACGGCTACGATATAAATGAAGATTATACAAAGATTCTTAATGCTCAGATGGCCGTAGCTGATCCAAAGCAGCACCCGGAATTTATCGGTCAGGTTAAGAGTATAGATACCCGTGGTTACTGGCGTCCAGCTGATGAGTCTCCTACAGGTACCGGTTACCACTATAACCATAACGCTGAAACCTACATGCTGGTTGGTGACGCGCTTGGACGTGCAATGGTTGAACTTCAGGGCGGCAAAGCTGAACCTCTGTCGTTTGGCAATAGGCCCAAACCAGCTGCCAAGGTCGTAGCACCCTTGCTGGAACTGGATGAGGCCGCCAAGGCGGCAGCAGCCATGGCTTCTCAGCAAGCACTTGAGCCGATCATTGTTGCTGGAATGTTGCAGGGATACATCACAAATCCGAAGTATAAAGTCGCATTGCTAGCCGAGATGAATGGCGAAAGACCACAAAGATCGACTCAATTCCTCCGTGGCGCTATATACGGACTGAACAACTACTACAAAGCAGCCGGAGTGGATGACTATGACTGGCATACATTTGGACCGGATATTGCGAGTGCAAAGTGGGATTATTACAGCTTTGATCCGGCAGAAACACTGGAAAAGGACAGTCCCGGCAGACGTTTTCGCAAAGTGACTTATCCGGCTGGTATGGAAAACTGGGCTTCACCCGATTTTGATCCAGCAAAGTCCGGTTGGAAAAGTGGTCTCTCTCCTTTTGGTCAAGCAGGCGGGGAGTTGAAAGCACTTCGAGGCTGTCAGGGTGCGCCCTGCGGTTGTGGCGTAACCCCCGGGACGCTATGGGAGAAAGAGGTTATTCTCATTCGTAAAACTATTGATGTTCCAGCACTGAAAGATGGTCACCGTTATCGCATCGTCATTGGCGGCAGCAATCACGTCAAGACAGGTGAAGGCTATGCCATTTATATCAATGGAAAACTTCTGGATCAATCTACCTCCGGTGTCCCTAATCGCCAGGGAGGTCAACCGCGTGGTGCTAACATCTATAAAGATTTCCGCGATGAGTTTAAGGATGGAAAAGTCACAATCGCCGTTAAAAGTTTCCTGAGTTATGGCGGTCGTGGCCCAACACCTAAGGGTCACTTGACTGTATGGCTGCAAGAACAGAAGCTGGCACAGCTCGATCTTAAATAATTTGCAACTAAAAGATAAGTTAGCTGGTTTTTTCGGGCAAGGGAGGCAGAAATGCCTCCCTTTTTCGAAGGGTGTTTATTATGAAAAAAGAAAAAAAATACGCAAAGATATTTTTTACGATTATGATCTTACTATCGGCCACTGGCAGATGGGTTTTGGCTGAGCCAGCTAAGGTTCAGCCGTCGGATTTAGACATTCAGGTAGACTTCTCCAAACCTGCCGGAGTTCTGAAACCTCTCCACGGTGTTAACGGTGGTCCCAGGGCTGTTGGTCGGCATTCGGGTGATATGGTTACTCTACATAAGGAAGCTGGTTTTCCAATTGTGCGCTTGCACGATTGTAACTGGCCTCACCCTGATGTTGTCGATATCCCGACAATCTTTCCCTTATTCCATCTTGATGCAGACGATCCCAAAAACTACCAATTTGCCAAGACCGACGCTTATATAAAACCTATTATTGAAAATGGAGCATCAATCCTTTATCGAATGGGAGTCAGTATCGAGCATAAGTCGCCTCGTTTTCACGTGGCCCCGCCCGAAGATTTTGAAAAATGGTCAAAGATATGCATCAATATTCTTCGACATTATAACGATGGCTGGGCTGACGGTTTTCACTACAATATCCGCCATGTGGAAATCTGGAATGAAATCGAAAGCTCTCTGATGTGGAGAGGAACCGATGAGCAGTATTTTGAGCTCTACCGGACGGCAGTGACCGCTATTAAAAAATATAACCCGAAAATCATGGTGGGTGGTCCTGTGACTTCCATTCCGGATGGTCCGGTGGTACGTCCTTTTCTCAAGTATTGTCGAGATAACAAAGTTCCTCTAGATTTCTTCTCCTGGCACTCCTATAGTGACACCACGATGGAGCCTCTGTTAAAACGGATCAAAACGGCCAGGAGCCTGCTGGACGAATATGGATTTAAGAAAACCGAAAGCTGGTGTACCGAATGGAAGCCGATCATCAGCGGCTGGAAGAAAATAAGATGGAACAAAAATACACCTCGTCACACTGTCAGAGATGCCTTTGCCGAAAACCGCAATCATGAAGCCGCGGCATTTGCGGCTTCGGCCTTATTGCAAATGCAGGATGCTTCTGTCGACATGGCATTCTATTACTGTGCTGATGATTCACCATGGAGTATGTTCGATATGTTCGGTGAACCCGGTCGTACATATTTTGCGATGAAAGCCTTTAATCAATTTCTGCAGGCTCCTAACAGGGTTGCGGTGACTGGCGCTCCTGAGCTAAATGAAATTGCTGTCGGGGCGGGACTCTCTGAAGATGGCAAGATGGCGATGTTGCTGGCTAGTAATTTCCGCTCCGAAAAACAACGCCTTCGCATTGACCTGCAACACCTGCCTTGGGAAGGCAAGTTGAAAGTTAGCTCATGGCGTATTGATGAAAATAACGAATACGCTCAAGAGAAAGTCAAAGGGATCAATCCGGACAATCCTATCCTCTCGCTTGACCTTCCTGCCGGTACAGTTTTGTTGGTGCGTCTGGGAGTTGATGGGTTTTGATTGCTGATTGAAGAACTGACCCTTGGCAGAGGCGCAAGGAGGGGGGGGGGTGGAACTTAAGCGTTTTTCCCCGTACTCGTACACCTACTCGTACACTCAAATCTCTTTTCCTTCTATCCTCACCCAAGTTTTTGGAGATTAGCGTGTACGAGTACGTGTAAAAGTATGTGTTCCTTCGACTATCTCGACTTCTCGTCCAACTTGATGCCAGCAGTGACTATGGTTCTTTGGTTTTGTATGTGCTGGTTTCCTCGCTGACGGCGAGAATAGCACTCTTGCGCCGACCCTCAACTTTTGAAAATGGGTGTTTTGACGATTTGCAGGTCACACACAATAGCATGAAGATTGTGTTGATGACGCTCTGCGTATGCTTCACGGTTTTTCCAAACGGCATAAATTATTTCATCTTTATACATAATTTAATCCTCTGGTAACAGTTCCTGCGGAGTGCATATTTCAGGGCATATATATCCTGCTTTAGTGCAGATACGGCGAACAATCGGCTTTTTATCCGCGTTGTTAATGTGACGGCAATTCCAGGTTAAGAAGAGACATTCCTGTTTTATGCTGCATGACCATGAAAAAGAAACTTGACGAATCCAACCGGATTTTACGCTAATCTTAACCTGTTTCTATGTCATGTTTCAGGTAATTAGCGATTTTTGAACAGTGGTAATATGGAATGCTAAGAAGTTGGAAAGTATTGCCAGCTCTTTCAATCTTCTGATTGATAAAAGAA
>Ga0307990_1001695_pt1 | contig 18263 bp, 18 predicted proteins | sample EllFjometagen129_FD_203168 | JGI IMG/M metagenome (GOLD analysis project Ga0307990, IMG submission 203168) | Marine microbial communities from Ellis Fjord, Antarctic Ocean - #129 | ecosystem: Environmental > Aquatic > Marine > Unclassified | place: Southern Ocean | collected 2014-10-08
AGATGATGAATTGATAAACTTTGCAAAGGAAGACGGCGCCGTGCTTGTGGATCATAAGGGAAATCTCCACACCTTTATGGCATTCCTGAATCCAAGGCAACAGGACATGACAGACTACGAAATGGGAATCGGGACCAGGCACTATAATGCCAGGGCCCTAAGTAAGGATATAGGCTGCCTCTGTATTGTAATCTCCCAGGATGGAATTATTACAGTTTATTGCGATGGGGAAAGATTATATCAAATTTAATAACATATGAATATAGCACATAACCATGAGGAATGCTTTAAAATTTACCGATTTACTAAAAGGAGGTGATGTTTATGAAGAAAATTGATTCCGTAATAATTTATATAGCAATATGTACGATTGCAATAGGAATCGTTAGCTGTGCGAAATATACAGGACGATCTTTTGGAACTCACATTGATGATACAATTATTGCAAATGAAATCAGAGTCAACTTAATAAGAGAAAAAAATATCAAGAACAGCGGTGACATTCATGTTAAATGCAAAAATGGTATGGTCGCCCTGTCTGGAACCGTGGAAAATAAAGACGAGCTAATCATTGTCAGACGTATAGCAGAAGAGGTTAAAGGTGTCAAGGAAGTAAAATCTTTACTTAAAATAAAGCAGAAAGATTAAAGATTGAGTTCTCATTTTGAAAAAAGATTAACAGAGCTGTTCTATTCTTTCATGAAGTAAATATTTATGTAATTTTTAAATCACAAGGAGGTCCTCATGAAAAAAAAATGGATATTTGTTTTCCTGTTTACGTTTTCAATATTGAATTTTTTGGTACATCCCTGTTGGGCAAAATTAAAACAGCCAACAATAATAATTACTGATGAAGTCATTGAAGCTACTAAAAAGGTAAATGAAAAAGCGGAGAATCTTTCAAAGTCATTTAGCGACGCATTTATTGAAATGGAAAAACTGCGGAAGTTATTCGAAGCTTCAAAATGTGATTCTGCAAGTCCGGACCCTGGATGTTCTGATATAAAAAAACAAACGCAGGAGCGTTATTTAGCTTTTTTAGAACAAATTGGAAAGGATTTGCCGGATATAGAATACACAATTGAGAACTCAAATGATGCCTTAGGAAGACGTTTGTCAAATGTAATTGGTAAAGGAATGACCCCCAGAGACCTAATGAATAGCCTTGCAGATCAAAGTGTTGAAGAAGGTAAACAAAGGCTTCCAGACTCTGAATACTCTTTGGCAGGACGACTAAAAATGTGGCTTAGATTGATATCAGAGGGAGGAGGGAAGTCTCCGGAGGTTATTGCATCAGAAATTTTTATTGATCAAGGGGATGCTCTTTATAATATAGGATTACTTAAGGCCCAAATTAGTAGACAAAGGCAGTTACTTGCTCTGGATATTAAGATGGGCAGATTCAACAAACAAACCATTGACACAGCTGATAAGGTAAGGGAAATGATCTTCGGTCCTCCTGGCGAGAAGCCGGGATTAGCCCCTTCACCAGCTTTTAAGTCGGGCAGTGGCAGTGGCACTATTTCAGGAAAATGGGATTAAATTACCTTTTAATATAATGAGAAAAATTTTACCTGTTTAATGATAAATACTCGAAAAGGAGACCAAAAATGAAATGCAAAAATATTGGTTTATCAATAGTTATTACTTTTTTGTTTTTTTTCACGTTAATCAGCTGTACCGAGAGACAAGTGATAAGAGAGCCTTTCGTTCCCTCTCCTAAGCCATGTGAAATACCAAAAGGTAATAGTCTTGATTTAGTTATAGAAGGAACTGAAAAAGCTCTCGAAGGAAATAATTGTGACGAAGAATTTGATAAATTTTACGAAAATATTCTTGTTGCAGGGGAAGGCAATAGAGATATCAAGAATAAAAAGCTTATAGAAGATTTCCTTGTTTGGTGCATAAATAACAGGACATTAAATAAAAGTACTGGTGAAAGGTACTATGCATCATATTTTTCTTATAAGTTTATAAACACAGAGGATTTTTATAACACTTCAAGCCAATGCGATAAGATAAAATCAATTTTAAGAAATATCGAAAAGGAATTACAGCAAAAAGATCGTGGTTTAAACAGAATCTGCGGAGATAAAATATCTTATGCCAGAGCTTATAAATTAAAAGATGACCTTGAATTAGTTTTTAAAGCTACCTGCGAAGCAAGTGGCAAATAATAATTTAGTTTAGGCAATTGGAGCAGTTAGGAAATTAGTCTTTTTTGGTGTTTTCATAAATGTTTTTAAGCGTTTAAAGCCATATGCTATTTTCAAATAAAGGCTATTTTTTAATAAAGTTTAGAGGGTAAAATTCATGGAAAAACCTAATGTCAAGTATATTTTTTTAGGCATTGTAATCGGACTGTTTGTGGGCACCTCGATTGTTGTTATTCTAATCATGACTGGAAGCATCGCCGTTTTTAACAATATCCCGGGGCTGGCAAACGCTTTGCAATGGACCTATAAAAATTTGAGGCTTTCCATAATCCCTTTCGCAATTACACTCATATGGTTTTTTATCAACCTGAAAAAACTTGGCGCAGCCCTCGATGAACCTGAACCATCCCCTGATAATATCAATCATCTGAACAATATGCTTAATATTATTATCAGTCTTTTTTTCGGTATTGGGGTTATCTGGACAGCGATTGGAATGCGCGCAGCCTTAATAGCCGCCCTTGGTGATATGGATGCCAGCACCGCTGCTGCAAAAGGGGCATGGGCTATCTTGAAACGGCTTGTGGATGGAGGCATTCTCATAGCCCTTTCTACCACTATTGTCGGAGGGGTTGGGGGATACCTCATGAGGTTGTATAAGGCTTTAAAGGTCGGGCACAAGTTCAATAAATTGATAAGAGAAAGCAATGATCATGCGGAAAAAATCCTAAAAGTGCTTGAAGAAATAAGGGCGTCATTAGAAAAGGTAAGGACTTCAGAAAAAGCGCAACCTGAAATTAATTTTTAAAAAATGATTTTTACTACAAATACTTTCAGTTCTATTGATGATCCTCAAAGCAGTGACATCGAGGCTCTGCAGACAGATACAATGCGTTTTTTAGCTATACTCGCTATCTGTCTGATGGTCATCTTTGCCCTGGTCCAGGCTGTACCATTAAATCCCAATACTGGAAAGCCACGTTTTATAGATGGAATAGATAAACGTATAAAGGAACTTGAGAGGAGAATTAATAATTTATCTAAACAAGAACAACTATTGAGAGAAAAAATCCAGCAATCCCATAAAGAGCTTGCAAAATTGAATGTTTATAAGGACCAGGTTGTAAAAGAACTCAATAATGTGAAACATTCATTGGATGAGGAACATGTGCGCCTGAATTACTTAAAAGATGACATAAAGAAGAAGCAGGAGGCAAAGAGATTTGCAGAAAATGAAATAACCAAAAGTCATAAACGTATTGATGAAAGAAACAGGGCTTTAGACAAAATAAAAAAGAAAATAAATAATTTAAAGAAAAATCTCAAAATTGATACAGAACGCGGCCAAGAGTCTCAGAGGGTGGGTTTCTCTTTTTTATTCGAATCTGAGAATGCTTTGAAGCAACTCATCCGGATAAAAAGAGTGTCTTTTTACGCAGGACTAAAAAACCGATATTGGAAACTTGAGATCAATCAAGGCGGGATACAATTCAAAGAAATAGAAGGCATTTTTATGCTTAAAAGAATAATTGAGGAGACAGTGCCGGACGGTTTCCGCGAAGCAATCTCAAAAAAAGTCGCCTCTTTTTCAAAGGGAAATATCAAGTACTATGTGACACTGCCGAAAGACATTACGCAGAGCATGAGCCAAAAGATGAGGGGAGTTAAGGGTGGAACCTTGGTAATTACCGAAGATGGGAAAGTGATATTGAAATAGTGAAGGATCACCTGATGTTCATAGCTAAAAAATTTTTCTTGAAAACATTTTTCAACTTTGCACTATTTTTTCTCATATCCCTTGTTGGACATCAAGTATCTTTGAATGCCAAAACTGATGCCCTTGATATGAATAGCCAATGGAAGGAATTTCACCGTTTAAAGTCGCCTGAAACTATCGTAGAGTATTATCCTTATGCTTATTGTTTTAAAAAAGCATCAGGTCGTTACAATGTTCCGGTAATTTTACTCCTGTCTGTCGCTAAAGGCGAGTCAGACTTCAATCCAAAAGAAAAATCGTCGGCCAATTGCCATGGAATTATGCAGATCCAGTGGCCGAATACTGCAAGGGACCTGGGATTCAAATCAAAATACCAGCTATACGAACCATGCCGGAATATCATGGCTGGAGCCAGGTATTTAAGAAAAATGTTGGATATGCATCACGGAAATATTCATTTAGCACTGGCTGCTTATAACTACGGGCCTACCCGAATCCACGCCGGTATTTCACCTGGTATTATACCAGAGGGCGCCAAATGGTACAGCGGGTATATATTTCATCACATGAAAGGCATTATTAATAGAGAGAGAGCACTCAAGAAAGGCGAAAAAGTAGTGTTTTACAAACGCAGTCGTAAGCTTGCAATCATCACTTTTAATGAAATTTTCCGAGCAGAGGGATTCATTGAATACATCCGGGGTAAGGAACCTTCCGTTCGCCTTGAATGGTTTAAGGCACCTTTCAACAGATACAGTGTGGTAATACTTTTTAATAGTAGCAATGAAAAAAGAAAGTCGATTAAAAGCATGGCAAAAATCGGATTCAAGGTTGACGAATCAAAAGAATTTTGAATACTTAATTATATAAAAGAGGAGGGAAAGAGATGCAACGATGGTTTATTTTGCTGATTTTGATACTATTGAGTTTGCTCGGATGCGCAACAACAGACACAACAGATAAAGATACTTCAGCTAAAAAAGTTTCCACCTCAATTTCCAAAATAGAAAAATGGGTTGAAAATGATCTGCTTCCTCTACTGGTCAAGAAAATAAAAAATAACCCGAACTTAAAGAACAAGGCATTCACCATTGCGGCTTGGGATGTAGAAAAGAACAGCATAAATACCCAAGTTGATGACTTGACAAAAGAAATAAGAGAGAGATTAAGCGCTGGACTTCTTAAACATAGAGTTGGTGGCTACATCCCCCTTTCTCTACCAAAACCACTTGTTTCAACACATCATAACCGTTTAGCTGATATTAATTGTGGGGGTTATCGAAATATAGAGATGTACGTGCTGATAAATACACGAATAAGCGCACTAAATGATAATCTTATCATAAGGGTTCAGGGGGCATTTCCAAGGGGAGAAGGATTCGAATTTATTCCAGGGTTGAGCGAAATTTTTGAATGCACTGCCTCATCCAGGATAAAAACAACAATCGCCCAAACGAAAGCAGCTAATTATCTGCGTGGATTGCGTTATCTCCCCTTTGATATTTCCCAGAAGGATTTTTTATCCTCCTACCTGGCTCATAGGGTCAGTTGTATTTTTAAAAACATGTCAAAGGGAGATGAACTCATTGTCTTTATGGACCGTAGCAGACTTGGAGAAGATGTTTTTCTTAACGATACCTTTAATATCCTTGAAATGTATCTGGATAAATTTCATGAGATTAGAATGGTTTCAGACCGGTCCAGCGCCAATGTAATAATGTATTGCAAGGCGATCCCAATAGACACAGAACTTTGTCAAGTTTGGCTGACAACGGAGATGATCAAGGGCGGGATTAAAATAGGTGCATCTACAGAGACCTATATAAAAAAAAAATAAAAAAAATAAAATTGATCTTGGTGGATAGTAGAATGGGCAGACGGTTAGGATACTTAACCGTTAAAGAAAGCTGTGGAAATGCAGAGTTAAATCTATCCAGCCTTAACGGGGATTATATTACAGACATTAAGTTAATTCATTATATAGGCGACGGTTTTTTAGAGTTTGTATACACAAAAATAGAGGGGGATATAAAATGTCGTTACAGGATTAAGCTGAACTATGATCAAGCTGAAGATAAATGGGACGGGCACAGCAAGACTTTAGACAATAATAAGTGTCCATTGTTTAACTTAATAATTAGGGCCTACAGAGTTGACTGAGTTAATATATTTTATTCTAAACTCTTTAATGGACAAAAGAATTATAACCATACATAAAAGGAGGTAATAAATAGTGACTGTTGAGAAAAGCAGGAAAGGGAGGTTATTTGGTGGCATGCTTATTGGCTTGATAATTGTGTTGATTGGGGCAGTTTTTGTTATAAAAACAGATTTCTTGTCAAAATTTTCCGAAACAACCACCTCGATAACAAAAACAACAAAGACTGATAAAGCAATAACCTCTGCAACAAAGGAAAAAGAAGCTAATAAAACAACGACCTCAAAAACAGAGAAAGCAAAAACTGATAGAACGACAACCTTAACGACAAAACCAACAAAAGCTGATAAAACGAAAACATCTGCTAAATCAACGGAAACAAAATCACCTCAATCAACTCCTGACATTTCAACCGCCAATGATACTACCACTGATGTCTTAGGCGCAACTGCAAACAAGATCTACATAGATACCAGGAATGTCTTTTTCTTCTGGAAATTTAAGAATAGAGTATCTGCCGAAGGTTTCAAGAATGAATTGAAAAAAAAATCTGGTATCCCTTTATTAATTGAGCAAACCCCGGATGATCAGTACAGAGTGGGTTTTGAGTATCTTGATCAGGAAGATATTGTTTTAAAGACGGAAAGGATTGAGGAGGCAGGCGGGATTAAAATAAACGAATTAAAGAAAAAGGAAGAATAAATTCTGATGAAAAAAGGAATATATTAGAATGATTGAGCAAAAAGATAGAATAGAGGTAAACTTTTAACTTGTCTAATAATCAGAAAAAAATATTGATAACTATTTTACTGCTTTTGTTTGCTTTTGGGTGCGAGAACCTTAAAGGGCCTGGTTTACTGACTGAGATGACAAAAAAAGTTAAAATTTCAAAAATTGCTATTCCAACAGATATCGTCTTTACAAAAAACAAAATTGAACGACCTGATTTGAGGTATAAAGTCTATCAAAATTGTTTTGGACTCAATGATGCTATTGAGTTCAATATTATCACAAGGGACCAAGGTTACATACCTCAAAAATATGACCATTTTTTTGCAAAAATTCATATTGGTGAAAGCGAATCAATTATGATACCACTTCAAATGAAAAGCAAAAAAATCTGGGGTGGTACTTATTTGTTCTCAAAACCTGATTTGGCCACCAAAAATGCACCCATCTCAATTATTTTTGAAAAGCAGGGAAGAAGGTTTTCCATTGGAAAATATGCCCTTATAAATATAAAAACCAAAAAGCCGAATCTACCTAAATTATATTATACCAAAAAATCCAATGGCCTTTACCTGGCATGGAGTAGACCTGAGCAAGATATGACTAAATATGAAATTTATAAGAAACTTAAAAATGGCGAATGGGAAAAAATAGAAGAAATTGAAAACCCAAGAGATAACACATATCATCTCTTACCATCTCAATTGAACTGGGGGAGCCATTATAAGGTAAGAGCTGTTGATTGGGCTGGTAATTGGGCGGACTCAAATTCAGTAAGATTAGATAAAAATTGTAATATAAGACAAGATGTTTTTTATCTCCTGTCAAAAAAGGATATTAATCACACACCATGTGTTGAAAAATTTGTTGCAGACTTTGAGATAATGTTAAAAGATAAATTCAGTGAATATGGAAAAAGCTGTCAGCCCAATAATGCATACTGCTCAGAGCATTTTTTGCACTTCTTGATTGATCCGGAGCCAAACTCAACAGGATGCCGTATACATATCAAAGATTTAAACTCCGGAACATCTTTCTTTAAGGGCAAATATGCCTACCCAACAGATGGAGAGTGTTGGGGTATGGCTAAGATGGATAGAGAGGAATTAAACAATTCAATAATAAATCTTATCGAAAGACTTTTCCCTGGGCAACCACCAAACAATCATCCCATTAGGCCGTCCTCTAATATTTTTTGTATAAAAAACACTGGGCACGTGAGTCTCGAGCAGGCGAAAAATATGTGTGAAAACAAAGGTGGCAGTCTCTTGTCTGTGCAAGAATGGTTGGGCAACAAGGAATATTTTGGAAACAAAAACCGAATTGGTGAATATGTTAAAAGGGGAAGAATTTATTTTGATTCTGCACAGAATGTATGGATGTTTGAAGAGATATTCCAGCCTGAAGCCTCCAATTCCTATAGTGTAAGGTGCGGAACAAAATGAGCAATATAAGAGAGCAGTATTGTATTTAATTGACTATTGAATTTGGAGGTCCTTATGAAAAAAATTCGTATAACTATTATCCTGACCGCCATTATTCTTTTTTATGTTCTTCAAGGAATCAGCCATGCCAATACCTTTATCTACACCCTTGAAAAAAATGGCATTGAACAAGGCGAATGGGGGATTGAGGTTACTCGGGAGGGCAATGAAATCCGATGTAAGAGTATCGACAATTTTTCTGCAGGGGTCGGAGGCCTTGATCTTTTGAGAAACCTAAAAGGGGAAAAAAATGTTACGATCAGCTTATCTCGAGAGCCAAATATGATGATCCAAATGGAGCGCGGGCTCACAAGGTGGCAAATCTCAACAGAGGGAAGTGATGTTTTAGTTAGAAGATATAAGGATAGTGAACTTGTTGACGAACTTGGCATCAACCCTATCCTTCCGGTCTATGACCTCACCTCTCTTCTCCTTTCTTTTGGATATGTCCACCCAGAATCAAGCTTTGATTTCTACATAATAGAGGAAGAGCATGAGAAAAGATTGCATGTCTCTCGCAGGAATAGCAGAAGCTGGGACATGAAATATAGAAACTCCCCTCTTGTTCGCATAAACCTGCGTCAAGATGGGATTCCTGAAGAATTAGATTTCAATCATTCAGACTTCTTTAATCTTCGTGGGTACAGACTTTCCTTGTTATGCGAAAGACCATCTTTTCTTGAGACAAGAAGGGAAATTTCTCCAGCAAATATTTTGAGTACCTGGGCTTTGGAGCACCATATCGGGCAAGAAAATTTAACAAATTGCCAAAGACGTTTTCAAAAAATCTCGAACGAATACAAAGTCGATTATTCAGATTGCCTGTCCATAAATAAAGACATAACCCAGGACATTAAAAGAAAAATAATTGGTAATATGCGCGGAAAAAGAGCCATAGGGAGCAATTTCAGGGATAAATATATAGACATTAAATATGATGACCTCAGTGGAAGGTTTTATCCGGTTTTTAATCGCAATATAATAAAGCCCCTTAAGGTTCAAAGAGATTGCGAAACAAAAAAAGATGAATATATAATTGATCTTAGACCTCACTTTGAAGGAGCCTTGAATCTTAATTTTGAACAAATAAACAATGATAATATACGCATTTTTGGTTACTTCCAAGCCATAGGTGAACTTCTAGAGGAAAATCATGAGGAAAATCATGAGGAAAATCATGAGGAAAATCATGAGGAAAATCATGAGGAAAATCATATTGATTATACTCGTAGTTGGGCAGAGGATGATATATTGCCTAAAATTGGCTATAATGCTAAATTTTTGCGTTTTAATACCTCACGTATTAAGAAAGACTCTAAATTAATAGTAGAATATGAGACAGAAAACTGTAAAAATACACAGATCGAATTAATCTATAAGCTTAGCAATAAATTTTATAAGAAATATGGAGTACGAACAAATTGGCTGAATTCGTTTGACACAAGTATAGATGATAATGATGAGTTAATCACATCATTCAAATTAAGAAGGTCATTTTACCTTGATAAGAGAAATGTAATCAGGCAAGTAACACCTGAGGGGGTTACATTAAGAAACGATTATGCCATCTCTTGTGGAGATAATGGATGCACTCTAAACGGCACAGGAAGTGTATCTTTATCCCAGAATAACATACTGGATCTTTTTAGCATCCCACATAGCGCCGAACTCAATATGGATAATGGTAATCTAATTTGTGTTTATCATGATTTTGCATGTCCCTAAAAATACTAAATTGATTTTCTTACAGCTATGATAAAAAAACTTTTGCAGGCTTTATGAGAATATTTTAAAAGTATACGAAATGATAGTTAAAAAAGAACGTCTTAATTATTTAGGATATGTTTTATATTAGAGGAATAATACCTATTTAATCCAATGAGAAATAGTAAAGAAAAAATATGTAGATTGTTATTTCCAGCAGTTAAACAATATCGATAAAAAGGGAGAAGACAAACCATGAGTAAAAGGATAATTTTTTTTACTGCTGTTATATATTTCTTTTTACTGTTTTTTTTAGCCTTCAATCTTTATGCCAGTGGAGCCAGGCAAAGGATAATAGCCCTTGCAGCTGTACCTATTGATCCCGCTCCATTCAGTCGTGGCCAAGATTATGATTTGCGAGAACTTCCAAATACTTTATTAGATGAGACGGATAATGCCTTTTATGAGGTGTATAGAAGATTAGGCCAGAGTGAAAGTAACATAAGGCAGATTATACCATTGCTAGGAGACGATGAAAAACAAGCATTTCATTCTAATCTTAGAGATAGAAACCGTGAGTATTTCAGAGAGTTCTCCGTGAGGCATAATCCTATGATAAACGTCCTTTTTGCCTTTGAACTTTTCATGGACCCTGGAGATATAGAAGCTGATAAGGCAAAGATAAAAATACATGCATTTTATACAACTCGAGAAAACAGTGATGATGCTTCGACTTATCATAGAAACGAAATGTTAGAGATTGAACCAAATAATTATCAGGATGTCAAACAAAAGATATTTGATGCTGTATATAAAATGATTTCACAATATATAAATAAAGGCCAGTGAGAATTGAATTTATTTTTTACTGAATTAATCTTGCCAGTAATAAAAACTAAGCTACATTGAATAATGAAGACCTTAAGATACTACTTGTAATAAAATATATCATGATGAAACATAAAATATATTTTCCATTAGCCCTCATACTCTTTTTATTTATCGGGCTGTCCACCTTTACCGGGTGCAGGGAGAAATATATAGTCGGAATTATACCTGTTTATACGGAAGAAAGCAGACATGATCAAAATCTCACCATTGAAGAGCGATTGAATATTGAAGAAGGTTACCATGCGGCTGTAAGAGAATCGAGGAGATACAATAAGACAGTAGCTCCACTTTACCTCGAATGTAAAAAATTTGCATTTGGGTTCACCGACTGCTCAAATGCCCTAAACCCGTACGAAGGATGGAAAAAAATTGTAAGGCAATTCTATGCAGAATATTATTTCCATAAAAAAAAGGATATAAAAGAATTTATGGTAATGAACGGTATAAATCTCTTGATTATGAGCACTTATATTAAAAATCTGCAGAAGCAGACCTATGATATCGAATTGCGGGTAGTAAAATTTATCCCCGGCTCTGATGAGTCTATAGTGGAGCGTCGAGATAAATTTTCAGTGAATAATTTTCAGGACTATGAGCGACTAAGACTAATGAGCAAAGAAGCGCTGATGCGCATTATGGATAAAATCGAAAGAGCAAATCTGAGTTAGGGCGAGCAATAAAAACAATGGGACCTTCCAGCATCATATTTAAAAATTTTCTTAAGCCTTTCATTATTTTCAAGGATTTGGTCCACTCAATGTGGAGGATTAAACGCGAGCTCATGTTCCTCTTATCGGCTCTCACCTTTGCCTTTTCAGTTTTTATAGTCTCCGGAATGGTCAAAATCCACGGCAACTATTACCGCTTTCTCCATCGGGGGATATGGGAAGATGTAATGGTTTCCAGGCCACATTATAAAGAGTTTGTCTCTCTAAAAAAGCTAAAAAGAAATTTTGAGGCAGAAAAATCAAGGATTAAATCCCATCCAAAAAAATTAAAGGCGCTTGAAAAGCAGTTTGAACAGGAAATCGAGATGTTGAAACATGAACCGGTCACCCTTGAGGCAACAGAAAGGGCCATACATGACGCGTTAGGCAAAAAGCTGATGCCCCTGATCGTTTCCAAAAGAATAGAAGGCAGAATGCCCACCAGTCTGAATATTAATAAGGTGCTTATTGACGGCAAAGATGTTTCGAGGATTCATGGACAGCTTGACGTATGGATTGAGGCATTTAGAGCAGGAAATGCTCCTTACAGTATGATTGAAAACCTGCAGAGCGGCTCAATTATATTATCAAAATGCCTTGCCGAAAAGTTGTTAAAACATATGGCTCCCAGAGAGAAAAAAATAATACTCCATATAAGCAAATGGGGCGATTTTAAGACTGTCAACATATTAAAGGTTAATGGGGTTATTGATACAGGTGGAAAGATAAATGCGATTTTTATGAAAATGACTGATGTAGAAAAACTTGGGTACCCAGAAGGCTATAATGTAATAGGCCTTAAGGTAAAAAAAACAAAGCCATCTAAGATAAAAAAACTTCTCTTCGATAACATGGGAGAAGATTACTGGATTGAAACTGCATCTGAAAAGGAAAGCATAACCCAGATGGAGTCCTTCCTTATAACTCCCTATATTGTGCTTTCTCTTTTTGCAATTATCATGCTTATTAACTGCTGGTATGCTGTTATCCATAGCTTTGAAGAACGTAAGACTCAGTTAGATCTTCTGGAGTTACATAATTACGGAAGGTTCAGGAGGTTGGGTCTATTTTCTTTGCTAAACCTATTGCCCGGGGCCACGGGATTTATTGGAGCAATTGCCTTGATTGTTTTTGATTGGCCAGTTTCCTTGGGTGGAGCGCTTATACAAATAAATGAGTCTCTCCCATACAATCTGGGACGTCTCGAGATATTCTTGAACCCTATGGTATTAAGCATACTATTCTTATTCCTTGTTATCTTCTGGCTTATGAGTTGGATTTTTCTACAGATGAAAAAATCGAAGATTATTTCTTTTTCAGCAAAGGACTTATAAAATATAAAGGATTTTCTGTTTAATGTACCTGCTATTTAAAGTTTTCCTGTGGCATAAAAAATGGAAGCTGTTCCTGCTTGCCGGAGCTGTTGCCATTATTGGGCTTCTCTATTTTTATAGCGGTATCTTAAAAAAAAGTTTAGAGGACCGTATAACAGTAAAAGAGATTGGAGCTATACCCAGCTTTACATTGATATTTAATAAGGACTTAAAAAAAGATGAGATGAATAATCTTGTCAATGCCCTTCAAGATAAAATGGATATAGATTATATTAGAAAAGGATACAAATACAGGGACAAGGTTTCGTTTAAATGGGACAAATCAGGTGATATAATTCAGACTTCATTTGACCTGGACTTGATAGGCTGGGATCTGGGGCAGACCACTGACCTCATTATAAAGGCTGGAGGGGTGAAAAGAGAGGTAAGGTGTCCCGTAATGGACCCTGTTGATGGTTTTTTTATCCCTGAAAAGACTGCTCAAGAGCTTGGAGAAGAAATATTGATAAAAAAGGCTGTTATTGTAAACAGCGGGAGAGCCCATGTTACGGAAATGGGGCTGCCTGCCAGGGCAAAAGGTACCCCTAAACAAATAGGCAGCAAGACTTACAGAAGATATGCAGTCCCAGTCCCCAAAGGCAGAAAAGTCTCTAAAAAGGAGAAAGATGAATACACGGAGCTCAGGAAAAAATATTTCTTCAAGATCAGCCAGGCCTTGAGCGCCCCTCTTGGGTATAAGATGTGGATAACATTACACGAAGCCACTAAAAGAAATATATACAGGCTTTACAAAAATGAATCAGTGGCCATACCCAGCATGCAGATCTGGGAGGATATCTGTGGAGCCAGCCTTCAAATTTTTTCCCCATATAAGCATTTTTGGATTACAGAGGAACATAATCAAACATCACCTAAATATGAAATAGAGTGCTGGGGTAATTACCGAACCAGATATCGGAGCGATGTAAACGGGTATATACTTTTATGCAACCTGAAATGGCTTATGGGGCATCTCAATAAAGGGGATAATGCATATAACCTACTCGAAATTGAGGTCCCTTTTTCCAACCCTAAGGAGGGACAGCTTGATCAACTAAAAAATATTTTAATAAAAAAAGGGTTTCAGCAGGATGACTTTCAGATTATTCCCTGGTGGGAGCTGGCAAATAAGAAATCTGTTGATTTTATCTTACGAATACAAAGGCACTTAAGCTGGTTTTCCATACTGATGATTCTGTTCGGCATCTTTGCCTTTTTCCAGATGAGTTATCGCTTTGCTGGAGAACTCAATTCGGAGTGGAATGGTGTTAAGCTTTTTTGCAGTACAAGGACCCACTCTTTTCTTATAGGCATATGCCACATATTCTCCATTGTTTTTATGGCAATACTTTTTGCTTATGTTGGAGCACTCATCGTAAATGAATTTATTATGAACCCCATTCTTTATAGGGGATTTCTCGAGCCTGTTTCAATGGATAAAAACATAATACTAAAGGCATCAATGCTCATTTTTTTTACAGTAGGTTTTATATATCTGGGAACCTTATGGTTGTATAGAGGAAGGGGGCATGCAATTTCTTTAGAGCATAGTAACGAAAAAGGAGAAGGCGATGACTGATATTGATTTGCACCATATTAGCGCGGAAGATATAACACTGTCCTTTACGTATGAGTCTGGAGATGAAGACCGCATTTTTTGCAACACAGATTTGAAGGCGGAAGCAGGAAAAATCACCTATATTATGGGTCCTACCGGCTCAGGCAAAAGCTTGATTTTAAAAATATTGGCTGCACTTCCTGAGGCCTCAACCGCTCAGAAGTTTTCTTTTCAAGGAACAATTAAATGGGGAAATAAGGATATTAAACATTTAGGACCCAATCTGAATGCTATCAGAGCGGAAAATTTCGGTATTATTTTCCAGGATCTAAGGTTAGTAGAAGATTTAACCGGGAAGGAAAACATTCAATTTCCCCTTCAGATTCAAAAGAAAAACATTGAAAAAGCTATGGAAAAAAACAAGAAATACCATAATATGCTTGGATTAGAGGATTTTTGGGACAGAGACATTAAGCCTCTTTCCGGCGGCCAAAGGCAGAGAATAGCCATAGCCCGGGCATTGATAACAGACCCAAAGGTTATCCTTGCAGACGAACCCACGAGCGGAATCGATAAAGAGATGGCGGAAAAGGTCCGTGATATTTTTGAACAGGAAAGAAAGAATGGGAAGATAATAATAATAGTAACCCATGACGACCGACAGATAAATATTTTAAAAGATCATAGAGACCTTTGTCGACTTGACGATGATGATGGTAAGTTTATTCATACTTTACAAGATGGTAAACGTTTAACAGATCAAAAACTTAAGGGAAAATGCCCCCGTTGTGGATCTGACAAATCTAATTGGGTACAACAACCTGTAGGAAATGCAAATGTAATGATAGATATTTGCACAGGATGTGGCGGGGTCTGGCTTGATTCAGGTGAATGGAACGATATTTTATCCTTTCCAAGGTCCATTATGGATCAATTGAAAAAGCTTGTAAAAAACATAGGTAAGCAGTCACAGGGGTTAGAAGATGAAAAGAAATAGAAAGGTTTTTCTCTTATTAGCTTTTGCAGGCTTACTACTTTTGTTGAATGGATGCAAGGAAAACAATGTATTGATTATCTGCCCCATACCCAATGAGAACAATGTGAAACATTTGGATATGCATAGAGTGTGCAATTCTTATAAGTTGGCTGCTGAAGACATGATTAAAGAAAAAAGCGATAAAGGATCTTTTAAAAATATCAAGCTGGTATTTCTCAACCAATCTGAGGGAGTTGACAAGGAGTTGAAAAAAGAAGGTATGGCGGCCTTGGATAAATACCTGAACGTCCACAATGCAAAAATAGCGATATATTCCGAGATCATCCAGCCTTACAATGATGTGGATTATTTTTACTGTAAAACCCATCTGTATATTGTGAGTAGCGGCGTCAGGACGCATCAATCAAAAAAGATTCTGATGGGTGAAGAGACTTTTTATGCGCATGAGTTCTGGAAATCAGAGTTCAGGGATATCTTTTCTAAATTGGTTGGTGTGATATGATTAATATGCGTAAATTAATGATCATCATTTTGATTTCATTGATACTTTCAGTAGGGGCCTGCGGCACACTAAGGCCTGTACAACTATCTAAAAATTTTGTTGATAACGAAGATGCAAGCATTCAGCTTCCAAAGTATGAATGCGCTGCCATGAACATCTGCTGGACACTAAATCTACACCCAAAAGATATCGTTTTAAATCTTGATTTATCTATAGATGATTTTGGATACAAAAAGGGACTTCAGTACAGCTATAATAAAAACACCAAAAAACTATGCTTTACAATAGGCCTTGACGAGGCATACACCATAACAGATAAAGCAACTGATATAGATATAAAAGTTGCATACCTTGCCCATTATACCCTGAGAACAAAAAATAGGGATTATGAAATATATAACCCTGTTTATATTAAAAGAAGGATTAAATATTCTACCCGCTACAAAAAATCGCAGTCTTATGCAGAGCCTATATTTGACTATAACAGGTGGAATTTGCAAGATTGGAGGTTTAGCGCCTTGTACAAGGAGTTACGCCCCATAACTAACCCAAAGAAAAAAAAGCTTCTTAGCAAATTGGGAGATGACTTCATAGGTAGAATCAGATCAACCGATCTTAGGAACTATGTTAAGACAGCTAAAGGGCTTTTGAATATGATGCTTACACAAGCAATCTATTAAAAATGCCTGTTACATACAACAAGGCCAGCTAATTTATTAATTTTCAGACCTCGTAATTTATAACGTATAATGGTGTAATATTTTGGACATAAACCTCTGTTTCCAACCCAGGAGTTGGGTTAAAAGGTTCACTCCGCCACAAGAACGGCGGATAAAGGTTCAGAGGTTCAGAGGTTGCACTTTCGTGGTATTAACCCAATGAAATAAATGGCTAAGGGAAACAGCGCGAAGCGGTTAACCTTGAATCCCGCTTTCAGCGGGAAACCCTGAACCCAGACCGAGCTGATGTCAAATTAATTTGCAATCCTGCGGGATATATAGGCTTACAGTCATTTGTATAATGTGAATGACGAGGTCTGATTTATAACCTTCCGGGGTATATACAGAAGAACATTTCATAAGTATCCCGTCAACAAAACAAATGTTGAACAACAATTGTCATGAATCACTTACACCGTTATTTATTAATTTGCTTGTTTTTTATCCCCTATTTAACAACCAATGCCTCTGCGATGGTCTATGAATATTCAGTGAACAAAAAGGATGGTTTAATCGTTCTTGATTTAAATCAAACAGGGCGCATGAAAAAGATAAGGGCATTCAGCAAAAGCCCTTATGATTTTGAGCTTCAGCATGTTCGTTTCTTAGGGGAGATGTTTCACTCTCCTGCAAAAGAGTTCAGCGCCCAAAAAGAGATTACTGCTAAACCTACCTTAGGATTAACCATTGTGAAGACATTACATGATAAAGGTCTTTGGGAAATTTCCCCCCATGAGCGTTATTCAAAGGTTCTCTATTTTGTGGGTGATGAAATTAAAACCAGATTCTTATTAGACCCAAAGCTTCCTGTCTATGACTTTTCAGAGCTATTCTTTTTTCTCTCTGATAAGAGTAAACAGCCGATGTATGATTTTTATATTTTAGAAAAAGGCACGCCGGTTAGAATGTCCCTAAAAAAAGAAAATAATGATAACTACCTGTTAACAATTAATAATAAATGTAATGCTAACATTTACTTTAATAGTGAAGGTGTAATAAGGAAAATAGACTTTCACCAGGAAAGTAATCAGTCTTTAGCACATTATTCATTGGAATTAAGAAATGTTAAGGAAAACATCGGGGAGTTTGGCCCTGTGCAAGTTTTGATTAAACCAAATAGTATTAAAAAGGTTTTGGAGCGTTCTGATCAATGGAATAAAGATTATAAGCGCTTTTTTGAAGAAACCAATGGCAGTCTCCGGTATGTAACATCTAAAACTGACACCTATAACATTACAGGAAACATTCAGAAAATTATGAAAGATAGATTAGTCAAAGCCGGTGTCATAACAGGAGATAACGGCTACAGAAATATGAATATGCAATATGATAATAATGATAGGGGTTTTTCAGCATCAATAAATAAGCAATGTAAGTTGCATTATAATAACAATCATGCTTCCATAATTGAGATGCAACAGAATATCAAAAGGAGCAAAAGTGAGGTTAAATTTCAACCAACTATAGAGTGGAGCATTAAAAAAGGGAAATACCTTGTTGCCTCGTTTACCTACGAATACATGCATGATAAAAAAGGGGAAAAAACATACAGTATTGGCACTGAATTG